>Ga0209362_1002445_pt1 | contig 13668 bp, 10 predicted proteins | sample SaaInlV_165m_DNA_FD_184680 | JGI IMG/M metagenome (GOLD analysis project Ga0209362, IMG submission 184680) | Marine microbial communities from expanding oxygen minimum zones in the Saanich Inlet - Saanich Inlet SI037_S3LV_110m_DNA (SPAdes)... | ecosystem: Environmental > Aquatic > Marine >...
AGCCTTGACGGACGACTCTCCCATTCAAGCCGTTCTCGATCAATTACAAGCGGCGGCTCCCAAGAACTTTCTTTCCGCCAAACCCGAACACCAGTCGTTTGTAGAGGAAACGGGAGTAGCCTTTTCGGAAGAACCTGAGGCTATCGAGAAAGCTCTTCTCAACGAACGAGAGAGGTACTCGCTGGCCCTGCACGTCGCGGCGAAGCTGGCCAAAGCCAGGGACATCGTCACGAAACTTCGGCAACCAGTGAAACTGAGCGTCGTGTTCGCTGTGTACAAGGAACACCATCGAATTCTAAAACCCGAGCACCATGAATCGGGGGAGGACTTTCTTCGCCGCAAAGTGGCTCAACTGGATTGGTTGGCCTCTGCCTCTCCTCTATTCTCATGGGAACTAGTGGCTGTGGATGACGGTTGCCCGGAAGGGAGCGGACATCTGCTCGAACAATTGGCCAAGGATGAAGGTTTTGAAAACGTTCGCGTGCTTTTTCTCGAGCATGCGATTAAGGAAAAACTTCCAATCGCAGGATCGTTGCGTTCCACCGACGAGAGTCGCAAGGGTGGGTCGATCGTATACGGGATGTGGGAAACCTGTCAAAGAGTGGAAGCAGACAAGGAACACGTCGTAGCCTTCACAGATGCCGACCTGTCGACACACCTCGGGCAATCCGGACTGTTACTGGAACCACTACTGAACGGCGGCAAGGAAGTCGCTCTGGGGTCTCGACGAGAGACCACCTCAGTCGTGGTCAAGAAAGGCACTCGAAACGTTAGGGGGAAGCTATTCATCTACCTATGGAAAAGGATGATCTCACCTGCTTTAATCGAGATCACGGACACCCAATGCGGATTCAAGGCGTTTCGAGCGGAAACGGCTCGTGCCATTCTCCACGACCTCCTCGAACGCGGCTTCGCCTTCGACATCGAGTTATTGCTGAAAGCCGAGCAAAGAAGCGCCAACTGCTTGGCAAGGGTTCCCATCGCATGGATAGACAGCGAGGCCGAATCAACCACCACGGCCCTGAACCCTTATCTAACAATGCTCAAAAGCATTGCGGGCATGAATCGAAAGTACCTGCCTTCCAACCTTGAAGCAGAGGCCTTCGTCGCCTTCATAGAGTCGCTCGACGAAAACCATTGGAGCCTCTTGGTGGAGAACGTACCCGAAGCGATCGCTGCAGCCGATCCACTTTGCTTCGGTCGCTTCGACGAGGTAACGCCGGACGATCTACGAACCATCTTGAAGAATACCTAAATAGCTCAGTAAAATCATTTCAAAAGAACACCTAACATTACCTTTTAAACTAGTTCTCACCCTCATGAATCACCACTTGGCAAATATTCTCTCATCCATCATTCTCATCTCTTCTCCACTACTTGCGGAAGAGAGCCACGTCGTCGACCATCCCGCCATGGTCAAGCAATTGGCCACGGGAAACCGCGAAGGATATGACCGAGGCAAAGTCCTCTACCAAATCGTTTGCATAAATTGTCATGGAACCCCAAGCAAGGCGGGGACCTTGCCCACGGCCCTCCGTTTCTGGGAGGCGCCAATGAAAAATGGTTCGGATCCCAGGGCCATGTACCGCACTTTGACCAAGGGGTTCAACCAAATGGTCCCGCAAAACTGGATGACGCCCGAGCAGAAATATCAAGTCATTCATTATATAAGAGAGGAGTTTCTCAAGGATGCAAACCCGACCCAGTACAAAAAAGTGGACGAGGCCTACTTAGCGGGAATCGAGAAGGAAACCGTAGCGGGTCCGGCTCCACAATCTCGGGCCCTCAACAAGCCATATCTCAAGATGGATTTTGGCCAGAACATGAACTACACCTTCGAGGTCGGCTCCGACAACATTGCCTACAAGGCCATCGCAGTCCGCCTCGACAAAGGAGGAGATGGAATAACCAAAGGGAAAGCGTGGCTAGCCTATGACCACGACCTGATGCGCGTCGCAGCCATCTGGACGGGCGACAAGTTTTGCGACTGGCGAAGCATCGGCATGGACGGCAGTCACGGATCACACCCGAAAATCGTCGGAGACAAATTCCTAGTTAACGCAAAAAGCCCGGGTTGGGCAAAGCCCGGAACCGATGATTTCACCGACCCCCGTTTTCTGGGCCGCGACAACAAACCCTATGGTCCCCTGCCCCGCGATTGGACGCACTACAAGGGGCTTTACCATCATGGCGAGAAGGTCATTGTAAAATACACGGTTGGCCAACGCGAGGTGTTGGAAATGTCTGACCTTGCCTCCGAAGCGCCCTTCGTCGTGGCCAGAAACCTTAGGATCAGTCCGGGCAAGCAATCCATGCTGCTGAGTCTGGGGAAAGGCGCGGGTGACGGCGAACTCATAAAGGGAAAGGCAAAGCAACCCATTGCCTTCGTCCCCTTAGCCGGTGCCCGCCTCTCAAGCGCACCTCCGCCCGATCCGAATGGTCAAATGACTTTGGGCGGTACGGACTTTTCGGTGGCAGCTTGGATACGCACGAAGAAAGGGGGAGCCATCTTTTGCAAGTCCGCCCCTACGGGCCCTTGGAGCAAGAACGCCAAAGTGCTGTTCGTGCGAAACGGTCGACTCACATACGACGTGGGCTGGGTCGGAGACATAGCCTCACGAAAATCAGTCGCAGATGGGAAGTGGCACCACGTAGCGATGACTCACAAGAGCGATGGGAAAACCCGCCTTTACGTCGACGGCAAGGAAGATCGTTCCGGTTCCCTATCGGCTTCCGACGAATCAGGGCACGTCGTGCGTCTGGGTTACTGCGCGACAGACTTCTGCCCACCCTACCAAGGAGACTTGGATGAAACTCTCGTCTTTTCAAGGGTTCTCGACGCCAAGGAAATCGGACACCTCGCCAACGGCAAGCCAGTACCCGGAAGCACGGCTCGATGGAGTTTCGACAAGCAAGGAAAAGAAATCGCGAATGAGGAAGGCCCCGATTATCACGGCGCTCTTCGCGGAAACCCAAAACAAGTCGCTGGCAAAATGGGGAAGGCGCTGAGTTTCAAAGGTTCTTCCCGAATCGAAATCGCCGGGAAGGCCAAGAAGGATGAAACCAAGCCCAAGGCACCCAAGCCCGCCACTCAGGGACTCGATGGACCGGTGTTGGCCGCATGCGTAATCGGCGACGTCGAAGGAATCACTTGGAACACCGATAAAGGACACCTGCGACTGCGCATTCCGACCTCAAAAGAGGAACGAGACATAAAAGTTCTCCTCTGGCGGGGAGACGCCTCAGAACTGGCTACTTTCGGGAAAATCATTGATTCGACGAAAACGGATGTTCTCACGTCCCTGACCAAGGGCGCAGCTCCCCGGTGGGCCCATGACGTGGAGGTTGACGCAAAAGTCTCCGAATCCGAAAAACCGTATGTGGTCGATGAGATCGCCATTCCTCCCGTTACCCCGTGGAACTCTTGGATGCGGCTATCCGGTTTCGACTTCTTTAATGACGGCAAGCGAGCCGCAGTATCCACTTGGCACGGGGACGTATGGATCGTATCGGGCATCGGCGACGACCTCGGCAATGGAAAATTAAAGTGGCGACGGATCGCTTCCGGACTTTTTCAACCGCTGGGCGTACGGGTAATCGACGAGGTCGTGCACCTCGCCTGCCGGGACCAGCTCGTAGTTCTACGCGACTTGAACGGCGACGGGGAGACCGACTACTACGAATCCCTCAATAGTGACCACCAAGTCACCGAACACTTTCACGAATTCGCCATGGGATTGCAGACCGACGACGACGGCAACTTCTACTATGCCAAGTCCGCTCGCCACGCCAAGACTGCCTTGGTCCCTCATCACGGGACTCTCATCAAGGTGACAAAGGACGGCGAAAAAACCGAAATTATCGCCAATGGGTTTCGGGCAGCCAACGGCGTCTGCATCAACCCCGACGGTTCCTTTTTCGTTACTGACCAAGAGGGCCACTGGACACCTAAGAATCGGGTAAACTGGGTGACCAAAGGAGGTTTTTACGGAAACATGATGGGGTACACCGACCAAAAGGATACTAGCGATTCCGCAATGAACCAACCCTTGGCATGGCTTACCAACTCCTTCAATCGATCGCCCGGGGAACTGGTCTGGACCAAGAGCAAAAAGTGGGGACCGCTCGAAGGTTCGTTACTGGACGTGTCCTACGGTATGGGCCGCGTTTTCGTGGTGCTTAACGAAAAGGTAAACGGACAGCTTCAAGGTGGCGAATACGCCCTTCCCATTCCCGACTTCCCCACCGGGGTGATGCGCGGACGCTTCCATCCCGGCGACGGGCAACTCTATGTTTGCGGCATGTTCGCATGGGCAGGTAACAAACGTGGGAACGGTGGGTTCTATAGGATTCGCCACACGGGGGCTCCCGCCTGTCTCCCCACTACCTTGGAGGCGTCCAAGGGAACCCTCAGAATGAAGTTCAGCGACAAGCTCGACAGGGTAACCGCCACAAGTCCATCCAGTTACAAGCTGAAGACATGGAGCATAAAACGAACCGGAGGATACGGTTCGCGCCATTACGACGAAAAGCCGCTCAAAGTGGGCAGCGCGAAACTTCTTGCGGATGGCCAAACAGTGGAGCTCAACGTACCCGACATCAAGCCCACTTGGTGTATGGAAATCAATTACGAGCTCAAGACAGGAAAAGGCGAGCCCATCTCAAACCGAATCCACAACACCATCCACAATCTTTCTGCAAACTGAGAAAACTCAAAAAAAGGTCTTGGGGTGGAAATCAAGAATACCCCCTGTCGCGAAAGAACAGAAAAACAAAGCTTCTTATATTCCTTCAGTGGTTTGACATTTTTGTGAAAAGGCACAAGATTTGAGATATGAAATTAATTCCACCAAGTGTAGTATTTGGCATTCTACTCGCGTCCTTTAGTCAAATTCTTGCAAACGATGACAAGGATAAGAAGGAAGCTACGCCCGAAGCAAGATTGCAGGCGGCAGAAGTTGAATTAACCAAGCATTCCCAAATAGCTCTCATCTACGTCAAAGGTCTCGTATGCCCATCGTGCGGAATCGGTGTGAGTAAAAATTTGAGTCGAATGCCAGGGGTGGACAAAAAGAGATTTAAAAGAGGCATAGAAATGGATACCAAAACACAATTGGTTAAAATTGCTTTAACCGATCAATCCAAATTGGACAAAAAAGAGATTCTTGAAAGGGTCGACGATGCCGGTTTCAATGCTATCGAAGAATATAAGTTGCACGACGACCACATAGACGCGCACAGATTCGAACCAGGTGCATCCTCAGTAGTAGTCCATCACTCAAAAAAGTAACTATTCTTTGGAAAGGTAAAGCAGTATGCGCTTCACCTCAGGGTTGTGTTTGTTGATATCTTTTGCTGTCAGCCAACATTTAAAGGCTGACGAACCGATCATGAACATGATGCCTCGTTGGTCGGGAGGTTGGGGCTATCAATTTTTTTACGAGCATCGTAGAGAAAACGACCTTCTGCAAGGTAGCTCTGCTTTACACAGTGGTTTCTCTGAAGAAATAAACATCTTTCATTTTGAAGGAGTATACACTTGGAAGAAATCCATTAGGCTGACCGCCAAACTACCCTATGTAATACATGCGGAACGGGAGGTGCCCGATGCAATGGGCACCAAGCTAGTACAGAATGACGAAGGCATTGGAGACCTGACCTTGGCCCTACCCCTAAAGAAATATTTCAACCTTGATGGAAGAAGTGGTTCCTGGAGTTTCAAACCCATGATGATCATTCCACTTTCGGGCAGCGATGACTATGAAATCTACTTCAATGAGTGGGCTAACGGGCTCGGACTCGGTTACGAATTCGAGACATCGAATTTCTATTTCGGCATGGGGATAAACGGCTGGGTATTCTACGGAGACATGCCCTTTTATTCACATTCTCATATCGATCTCGGTTACAACTTCGAAACAGAGCAATCCAATGGTTCCATATTCTGGGAAACCGACTTCCACTTCGAGGACGACGAATCGAGAACCCTATCAGCCGGTCCCGCCTTATACTTCAATCACAACGACACCATTCACTCTCGGATCGAGTGGAAGTATGATTTGGTCGATCATCAAGGAATTTTAGATCACGGCAACGGCAATGCCATCAAAGTAGGCATTGCCTGGGTGTTTTGACTCGTCGAAAAAAAACAAATCCCGAAGAGAAAAAAAAGGTCACTCCTCCGGTGCGTCCTTGCCTGGCCAAGCATCCCACCATGCCGTGAATAGATCGAGTTGCTCCTTGGCGTAGCCTAGTTGACTGGGACTTAGGACATCCGTCTCGTTGAAGTGCAGTTCGTAGGCAGAGTCCCCCTTCAGGGTGAGAAGGTACTTGTAATAGAGCACCAGATCGGGTCCCTCGTCGAAGGTAGATAACACGGTCAACGCCTGCTCCAGTTCCTTGGCGAAGAAACGAGCCTCGAAGTCACCCGATGACGCCTCCCTGCATAGTCTGAAGTAGTGAAGTACTTCCACAGGCAAAACGTTACCGATGCCCGTAATGGCTCCAACGGCTCCACAATTAACCACCCCATGAAAGACTTGAGTGTCCACACCGGCCAACAAAGCCAAGGAATCGTCTTCGCTGGTAATGTGCTCGGCCGCGTAGGTCAAAGAATCGGCGCCGCCGAATTCCTTGAAACCAATTAAGTGGGGGAATTCTGACCGTAGGTTAAAGAAAAGCTCCGCCTTGGTCTCGAAACCGTAGTATGGACTGTTGTAAATGATGGAGGGAAGTCCATCTCCCGCCGCAAGGATACCGGCAAAGTGATTACGTTGGGCAGCGGACGAAGTGCCACGGGAAAGTACCCGAGGAATCACCATTAGACCAGCGGCGCCAACCTCCTTGGCATGGGCCGCATGGGCGGCGGCGAGCTTTGGATTTTGGGCACCCGTACCCACAACGACGGGCACGCCTGCATCGACAAGTTTGGAAACTCCCTCTTGCCTCTGGGCGTCAGTAAGAAGAGGCCAGTCACCCATGGAGCCACAGTAGACAACAGCCGACATGCCGAGCTCGATCATCTCGAGCCCTTTGGCAACCAAGGCATCGAAATCCGGTTCACGGTCTCCGTTGCAAGGTGTCATGAGCGCTGGAATAACGCCTCTGTAAATATCTAGGTTCATGGAATGTAAAGTTGTTGAAGATTGAAAAACCGTGGAATACTGGTCAATTCCAAGTACAAATAGTCAATATTTGTTCCATGGAATAAAATCGAGCTTAAATCAGACGTTTTGGCCGTGCTTAAGCAACCTTGTTCGCCTAGTAAAAATTCGACATGAACGAACTGCCGATTCCTTCCACTGATCCCACATCCATCTTTGAACATTTCAGGGGTGCCCATGGGACGGAATTGCTCGTCGCCGCAACCTGTCACTTTGGTCTATTCGACAAGTTGAGCGAAGGCCCACTTGCCAGAGGTGAATTAAAGGAAGCCCTTGATTTGAAAGAACGCTCATTCATCGTATTGACCACCGCGTTGCAAGCTATGGGGTTGCTGCAAAAAGATCGAAGCGAACGTTTCATCGCTCCCCCCCTCGCCCTCGAACACCTTCCGAGCAACTCTGACTTTGCCGTAAACAATTACATCGGTCTCGCCGCCGACTCCCCAAACGTTCTAGCCATGGTCGAGCGCCTGCGAACGAACAAGCCGATCGATTCCGAAACCGAAGAAGGCGCTGCCTTTATCTTCAAGGAAGGCAAAGAATCAAAAATGGAGGGAGCCGAGGAGGCTCGCCGACTCACCCTTTCACTTGCGGGTCGAGCCAACAACGTGGCACCACATCTCGCTGCCAATTATCCCCTACCTAACGCAAAGTGTCTCCTCGACGTTGCAGGTGGTTCGGGCATCTACTCAATCGCATACCTGCGGTCTAATCCCGAACTGCGAGCCATCGTTTTCGACCGTCCGGAAGTGCTGAAGGTCGCCGAAGAATTCGCCAAGGAACATCAAGTAGCCGACAGACTTCAATTAATGGAAGGAGACATGTTCGCCGACCCTCTTCCGAGTTGCGACGTGGCTCTACTCTCAAACGTCCTGCACGACTGGGACATACCAGATTGCGAAACCATCGTCCAGCACTGCGCCGACGCCGTAAATCCCGGCGGAGAAGTTCTTATCCACGATGTCTTCCTCGACGACGAACTGGACGGTCCACTCCCAATCGCCCTTTATTCAGCCTCCCTCTTCTCCCTAACGGAAGGACGTGCTTACTCCGCTAAAGAATACCGAGAAATGCTGACTAAGGCCGGGTTGCAACCAGGCAAAGTAACTCCTACCCTCGTTCACTGCGGAGCCTTGCCGGGATGCAAGAATCTACACTAAATGACAAACTTGGGTTGCCTTCGCATATAAGCAATCCTAGCGTTGATGCTATGAAAACTCAATTGAACCCCTTCGTATTTCTCGCTAGCTTTGCTCTAGCTTCTATACACCTTTACGCAGAAACCAAAGACAGTGAGTGGACACCCCTTTTCGACGGCAAATCGACCAAGGGTTGGACTCCACGAGCCAAGGTCGAATCCTTCCAAGCGAAGGACGGACAGTTGCACCTCTCCTCGAAAGTCAACGTTTGGGTTGTGTCCGATCTAAAGATGGCCGACTTCGAAGTGGAGGCTGAAGTAAAGATTCCAACCGACTACGCAGGTTTCAACTCGGGTTTGGGCTTCCGTTTGATCGGAGAGAAGGGTAAGCCCAAAGGCTACCAATGCGAAATCGATCGCGGCAAACCAGGTGGCATCTACGGAATCGGCATGGGGGGTTGGCTATACCCCAACAAGAAAACAGACGCCGAGTACAAGGCGCGTTCGAAAGGCCTCTTCAAGCCGGAGGAGTGGAACAAGGTGCGAGTTGCCTGCAAGGGCCCAAGCATAAAGACTTACGTAAACGGGAAATTGGTTGGCGAAGTAGAACACAAGCAATCACTGGAAGGCCAATTTGGTATCCAGCACCACGGCAAAGGTGGAACCGTCGCCTTCCGCAACCTACGAGCCCGCAAAATCTAAATTCCGCCTTGCGAACCTCCCGAAGCCAAGGCCAACCTCAAGGAAGAGACAACCCGCATCGAGAGTGTTCTGGCCAAGCGGGCGGGCAATCCCTATGCAGCTGATATCACTTTACGCCCAGCGCTGCGCCGCCTGCCACAAGCTCTTTCACAAAGGGGGTGCCGTGGGTCCCGATCTCACCTCCTACCAACGCGATCACTTGGGCACTTTGCTCCCCAATATCTTCGATCCGAACCTCGAGATACGCGGAGGATTCGCCTATCTCCACATCTCTCAACCTATCATGCTGTAGGTGTCACTTTGTGAACACAAGCCTTCCACTGTTTCTTGCGTTCCTTGCGACACAAATCGCAGCCAAACCTTCAGCCTCACTGAAGAACCCGTTGCCCGCAAAGGCCTACCGTGTCCCCAAGGAGACGGTGAGCGAAGAGAGCGGTTATTTCTCCATCATCGAAGGAAAGAACGGTAAGCTCTACCTTGGTACGGCCAAATATGGTAGCAACGCCTACTTGGTGGAATTCGATCTACGCGAGGAAACCATGGGCATTGCAGTGGACGCCCACAAGGAGATCGGGACAAAAGCCACGGGATTCGCTGCCCAAGCCAAGATTCACACCCGCAACAACGTCGGCGAAAGCGGCAAAATCTATTTTGGCACCAAGCAAGGTTATCCTCAAAAAGGGGAAGTTCGAAAATCATACCTAGGCGGTTATCCGATGTGGTATGATCCTGCCACCCGCAAAACCGAAGTATATCCCATTCCAATCAAGCATCAGGGCATCATCAGCGTGACACCGGATGAATCCCGCGGCATCGCCTACCTATCCACCTGCTCGGATGAACGCCCGGTGGAGTCGGCCCACTTTTTGGTCCTCGATCTGGAGACAGGACACTACCGACACCTCATGGACTGCCGCCACATGTATGCCTTCATCGCCTTGGACCATAAGGGTCGAGCCTATCATCCGGTACTGGGCGGAGACATTGCCCGCTACGACCCCAACGAGAAGAAGTTAAGTCTTATCCCGCAAACCATAGATGGCAAACCACCAACACCCGAGTCCCTTCTGGCCCACGAGAACAGCCACCCTATCAACTGGGACTTCACTCCCGACCGCAAAAGCCTCTATGCCATCGCCATGAGCGGCAACCAACTCTATCACTACGACCTGATGGCCTCCGAGAAGGCGATGCGCGGCGAAAGTTTGGGGAAACTACTGCCTCATGCAGCCCAGACTGATTGCCGAGCCATGTGCGTGGGACCAACGGGTACGGTCTGGGCAGTCGTACTCGAAAAAGGGAAACATCTGCACCTGGTGAGTTATCGCAAAGGGGATCAAGCTCCGCGTGATCATGGAGAATTATTTGTAAGTAATCCCGAGTACACCCCCTTCAAGGATCCAACCGGCAAAGCTCTGCCGTGGCATCACGGCATGAAAACTCTCCCCAATGGTAAAATGACACCCCTTTATCACATGGGAGTTTGCGAAGCTCGTAATGGATCCGTGTACGTCACCGTCATCTATCCTTTCACCGTCATCAAGATCGAGCGAAAGGATTTGCAATGAGATTTCTCCTTTCTTTCACAGCTCTCGGCATGGTCGTATTCTCTGATGGTAAGGTACCGCCCAAGAAAGTCGCCGCCATCGTCACGGAATACCGGCACAATTCGCACGCAGACGTCATCGTCGGTCGCCTTCTACAAACCTATACCCTCGACGACAAGGGCGAGCGTCCCAACTTGAAGCTCGTCTCCCTTTATCTCGACCAAACACCCAAGAACGACACCGGTCACAAATGGGCCAAGAAGCACGGCGTGCCCATTCACAAAACCATCCGCGGCGCCCTCACCCTTGGCTCGGGAAAATTGGCCGTGGATGGTGTTCTTCTGATTGCCGAGCACGGCAACTACCCGAGGAACGCCTTTGGCAGCCAAGCTTATCCAAAGCGGCGCTTTTTCGAGGAAACACAAAAGGTTTTTCGCGAATCGGGACACTCCGTTCCCGTCTTCGTCGACAAGCACCTCTCGGACAACTGGGCCGACGCCAAATGGTGCTACGACGTCTCGCGTGAATTGGACTTCCCCTTGCTAGCGGGTTCCTCGCTGCCCCTCCTCTGGCGCTATCCGCCGCTAGACGTGAGCAAGAACGCCGAGCTTCAGGATATCCTTGTCACCACCTACCACAGTCCGGACGCCTACGGCTTCCACGCATTGGAAGTCCTTCAGTGTTTGGTGGAACGCCGAGCGAGCGGGGAAACAGGCGTCCGCCGCGTGAAATGCCTCGAGGGAAACGCTGTCTGGCAAGCGGGCAAGGATGGTTTATACGATGTAAAGCTACTGAACGCTGCAATCGCCCCAGCCAAACACCACTCGGCGCAACTCGGCAAACGGCCACTCGAGCAACTCGTCAAGAAACCCATTCTTTTTCACATCCAGTACCGCGACGGACTGAAGGCAAGCATCATCAATCTCGACGGAGCTACCTGGGAATGGTGCGCCGCTTGGCGCGAGAAAGGAAAGGAGAACATTCAGTCCACGCTTTTCTGGACCCAAGAAAAGCGCCCCTACGGGCACTTCACCTTCCTCGTGCAAGGGATTGAAAACACGTTTCACACCAATAAGCCCACTTGGCCAACCGAGCGCACCCTGCTCACCACCGGCTTGCTTGACGCCCTGCTCCGTTCCAAGTCAAAGGGAGGCGAAATCATTGAGACTCCCCACTTAGCCATCCCTTACAAGTCCGACTGGTCGTGGAAAGAGCCCCCTGCACCGCCCAAGGAACGCCCCTGGAACAAACAGTGATCCTCAACTCTCACTTGGGCAGGTCGACGGGAGGACGCTCGTGTCGGAGGCGACCCTTGAAGTCGCCCATGTTGGCTCGCCAAAAGTGTTGCTTCGACAAGTCGACTTCCTGCACCACGACTTCGTCTTGCGTAGTGGCTCGCACTCGTAATTCACCATCAAGGTCCCAAACGCCGGTCTGCATCCAGTCGTCGTTGAGACTGTAGGTCGAGGTAACCAGAAAGATTTGATTCTCAATCGATCGGGCCTTCGCCAAGGCGGGATGCCCACCCATGATTGGCATGGCGATTACCTCGGCACCGTTGGCGGCGATTCCACGAGCAACCTCCGGCATGTGAACGTCGAAACAAATCATCATGCCAACCTTGCCGAACCTAGTGTCGAAGACAGGAAAATCGCTGCCGGGAGCAATGCCTTTGCGGTATTCACCTCGGGCGAGGCAGAGTTTTCGATAGGTCCCGACCAGTTCCCCGTCGGGACCCAACATAACTGCGGTGTTGTAGACCTTGTGACCATCCTTCTCGAAAAGAGAAGTCACGAGGTAGAGGTCGTGCTTGTCCGAAAGGGAAGCCAAGTATTTTGTGGCCGGACCCGGAATCGCTTCAGCTCCGGAAACATGATCCAATCCATTGTTCATTGTGGTGATGCACTCCCCAAAAACGACGAGGTCGACCCTTTTGGCTGCCGCCTTCTCCACAAAAGGGGCAAGCTGTCGACAATTATCAAGAGTGGACTTCCCTCCCTTGGGTCTGAAGTTTACGGCCGCCAAACGCACCTTTCTTGGTTTCCTTGGGGGAGATTTCACAAAAGCCATGCCCCCCCACTCCACCTCACCTTTTGGTTCCCAGCGCAAGTGAAGGCGAACGGTCGCGTGGGTGGCGGTTGCGGGAGCTTGAAAGATGTCGGAAAACTTGGTCCAACCGCGTGAGTCCTCGGGCTCGTCCAAAGGGTAAAAAGGGCGAGTCCTAACGCCGATGCGAGCATCGTGAACGTAGTTTCCCTCGAGATCATGGAAGTAGAGTTCGACATAGCGGTTGGCTCGAGGAGTCGCGACGTTCCGAGTCTTGGCAAAGGCCGTGACAAGATAGTGGTGGTCGCCCTCGACCTCAAAGGTCTTCGACCATGCGCCGTATAGCCCATCTCGAGCATCGTGACGAATGACCAAGCTCCCCTTCCCCTCGTGACCGCCCTCCTCGCGAATAGCGAAGGCGGGGCGAATTTCCTCGCGAGGTGAAAAAGGCCGCCAGCCCTGCCACTCTTGATCAACATCCTTAGCGAGCGACCAAGTCGACGAAACCAGAATCAGAAAAAGGCTGATTGGAACAAATGTCTTCACTTACATTTCTCAATAATCCCTAAACGGACCTCGCGGTTCGGCCGCGGCCATTTTCCTTTTCCAGTTTTGGAATCGACTCTTCAATTTGGCAAGCATATCGGGCCTCTCCTTGGACAAGTCCTCATTTTCGGACAAGTCCTTCCTTAAGTCAAAGAGACCATTTCCACGGGCACTCTCCACCCATTTCCAGTGCCCTACGCGGGCACCCTTGTCGAGGCGTCTCTGCCAAAACATTTCCTTGCGAGGCGACTTGGTCTTGCCTTGTAAAACGGGCAGCATATCGAAACCATCGAGGGGGACCCCAACCGGGGGTTGGGCTCCCGTGGTTGCACAAAGCGTGGGAAAAATTTCAAGCGATGTGAGAAACTCGGCACTTGTCGCTCCGGCAGGCACCTTGCCAGGCCAACGGACTATGCAGGGCACTCGAATGCCACCTTCGAACATTTGACCCTTGGCTCCGCGCAAAGGTGAATTATCAGCCGCTCCGCCACCCCCATTGTCGCTGAAGAATATTACGATGGTGTTT
>Ga0209362_1002464_pt1 | contig 13596 bp, 9 predicted proteins | sample SaaInlV_165m_DNA_FD_184680 | JGI IMG/M metagenome (GOLD analysis project Ga0209362, IMG submission 184680) | Marine microbial communities from expanding oxygen minimum zones in the Saanich Inlet - Saanich Inlet SI037_S3LV_110m_DNA (SPAdes)... | ecosystem: Environmental > Aquatic > Marine >...
ATGGGAACTTTGGTCGTTTGAGCATTTTCGACCATTTGAATCACTTTAGAGAGAAATGTTTCAGATCCGATTTTTGTTACTTTTACTTTAAGTGTGCTATCAGAACAAATAGTTCCACCAATGACATCATCGCCAATATTTTTTGTAACGGGAACCGATTCCCCTGTTACAATAGATTCATCTATCGTAGCCCTGCCTTCGGTGATAATTCCATCTGTAGGCACAGCTTCTCCCGCACGAACAATCATAATTTGTCCCACCACCAAACTCCGAACATCAATCTGGACTTCATTTTTTTCCATATCCAAAACAGTGGCTTGTTTTGCCCCAAGACTCATAAGTTTTTGGATCGCTTCTGATGAACGTCCCCGAGCTTTCGTTTCAATATACCTTCCTGTTAAATGAAAGGACATTATCATTCCAGCAACGCCTGCAAATGAGTGAATTTCGATATAATTTTTTATAAGTCCCGTTGAAAGTGCAGCTAATGATCCCAGAGCAATAAGCACATCCATATTTGGTGATAAATGGATTGCAGACTTCCAAGCACTTGTTAGTGTTTCTCGTCCAGGAAAAAAACAAACGAATGCACTTAAAATAAAAAACCCTAATTCCATTGATTCCATGGATGGCCAAGCAATTCCTGTAATCATGTGGATGCCCATCCAAATCATGGCTGGGAATGTGAGCATCCAAGCCCATTTCATATTCTGGAATGATTCATCCACTTTTTCGTCTGTTTTTTCTTGAAGATTAATGGGTGTGTCTGATTCAAGTAATTCCGCGCCATATCCTGTTTTTTCAACAGCGGATAGAAGGTGTTCCGAATCTATAGCTCCAGTTATGGTCGCTTTTTCTAGCGTTAAATTGACCACAGCTTCTTGAACGCCTTCCACTTTTCGCAAGGCACTTTCAACGGAGCCAACGCATCCGGCACAATGCATTCCTGATATTTTTAATTCAATTGATTTTGTCATGAAATTTGTTCTATTACACTGTTTTGTGTAACCACGCCTTCTTTTAAAACGCGAGCATACCAACCACGTCTGTGCATAAGTTTTTTTATAAAGTCATTTATTTTTGTTTCACCAATATAGGGAAGCACAGATAAGTTTTTACATGGGTCACATTCAAATGATATTTCAATAATACATTCGCCAATTTTGTATTTTTGATTCAGCGATAAATGAGAATGGGGGATTCCTGAAGTTGTGAAATTCTCTCCTAAGTCTCCAGGCATTATGGGCCAACCTTCATTATTTAATTCATGAATAGTTTCAATCGGATAGACCAAAACAGCCATGTCAGGATTTTTGTCTTTTTTTATTGTCCGAAAATTATTGTAATCCCCTTCTAATCCTAATTTTGAAACATACACACTTTTGACAGAAGTTTTAGGAATTCCATGCTCATTTAGTGTTTTTGGTTTCACGTTAATTTGAAATATGGTTTTCATCATTTTCCTTATTAGAATTTAACCAGTAATATCTTGAAGAATCCAATTGTTATATTGGGCTAATAATTGTTTTGTTACCGTTCCCACAGAACCATCTCCAATATTTCCCCCATTGATTTGCGTAACAGGAATAATGCCCGAACCACTATTGGTCAAAAAACATTCATTTATTTCATTGATGTTTTCTATATGCAAAATACCAAACTCCACAGGATAGGGTGACAGATTTAAAATGGTTTGTCTTGTAATCCCCGGAAGAACGCCATCTGCCCGTGTGAATAGTTTTTTGTTTTTAATCCAAAAAATATTACTACGACTTCCTTCAAAAATGATGCCATGTTTGTTCATAAGAATTGCTTCAAAACACCCAGCATCATTTGCTAATTTCCACGCATTAAGACATGCATGATAATTGGTGGTTTTTAAATGTGGATTATCCCGAAAAGCTTCTACGGTTATGGCGGAAATACCTTCATATATTTTTTGATTTAAGTTTAAGTGGGAACTGTATATAATCAATTCATTTGGAACTGCCAATATGCGGACTCGCTGATTTGGAGCCGGGAAATCTTGAATAACTTTTATTAACATTTTTGAAATATTTGACTGAGAATATGGAATATTTAAATTGATTTTTTTGGCAGACTTAAATAAGCGATTTAAATGACCGGCGAGAAATACTGGTTTAAAATCGAGTGTTCGAAATGTCTCATATAATCCGACTTCGTATGAGAAAGTATCAGCACCAAGTTGAAGGTTTTCTTCAGGTATGGATTCCCACTGATTATTTATTAATGCTTTTATCATGGCTGAAATGATGCCGCTTTTGCTAATGTTTCTTTATATTCGTTTTCATTATTAGAATCCACGGTAATCCCGCCCCCGACGCTTAGTGTTAAGTTTTCCCCGAGTTGGGTAACGGTGCGAATGGCGATATTAAAATTAAGAGTTCCGTCTGGTAAAATATAGCCAATTGTTCCTGTATAAATTCCACGGGATTTTGGTTCTAATTCATGAATGATTTCACAAGCTCGCTTTTTTGGACAGCCGGAAATAGATCCACCGGGAGACATTGAAAGAAGCGCTTCAATTGGATGAATATTTGTTTTTAGTTTACCTTGAATAACACCATAGGTGTGAAATATTTTCTCAAGTTTTTGAATAGATTTTGATTCTAAAACTTGAATAGAACCAGTTTTGCAGGTTTTGCCAAGATCATTTCGCAGAAGGTCAATAATCATATAAAGTTCCGCTTGTTCTTTTTCGCTGTTAAGAAGTGATTTGAGATTTCGCTCATCTTCAATCGCATTAATTCCCCTGGAAATGGTTCCTTTGATAGGTTTTGCTGTGATTATTCCATTTTCTATTTTGATGAATTGTTCAGGCGAAAGGGAGTGAATCGCCCAATCGTCGTTTTCCATAAAGACTGAATATCCCACATGGTTTTTTTTCTTTAGAGCTTGAAATAATTTTTTGGGTGATGCATTTGATTTGGATTGGAGTGAGTGAGTATAATTGATTTGATAAAAATTCCCGGAACGAATATGGTTTTGGATTTTTTCAAAGCCTGAATCATAATCTGTTTTTGAAATTATTGGCTGAAAAGAATCCCACTCGATTTGTTTTTTCGGAAAATTTAAATCCATAATTCCCTTTTTAAATTTCCCCAATGTGGGGGATGAAAGGGGGTTGGTTGATTGCTGATTGTTTTTTATGGATTGGGTTGAAAAATCATTAGAACTTTCAAAGGAATCATAAACTCGAAAATGGACCGCCGGAAAATCAATTAAGTCTTGAACGGGCACATTCAATTGTTTTACACCATACTCATAAGTTATAAATCCAGATATAAATTTTCCATCGTATTTTTTGACGAATTCCACCAATATTTCGGGTGGATCATCAAGTGATAAAGACAAACTGTCAATTGGATTTGATGCGGAAATATTCTTCCAATCAGACGTTTCATTTCCCATAAATATCACAGAGTTTTTCAATTCAGACTTCATTTATTTGATCCCACTTTAATTCTCTCCTATTACAGGGGAGAAGATAATGAGCTGACCTTTTCGTTTCCCCCTGTTTATAGGGGGAAAACAAGGGGGTAGAAAATGAAGATAAGAATTTATTCATTTAAGAAATTCTCTAAAATTTTATTCCCAACAGGCGTAAGAAATGATTCGGGATGAAATTGAACACCAAACACAGGTTTTTCTTTATGCTTCATAGCCATAATCTCGCCATCATTTGTCCAAGCTGATTTTTGGAAGTTTTGTGGGGTTGTATTCAAGGATAATGAATGATACCGTGCACCTTGAAATGGCGAAGGAATATTTTTAAACAGTCCAGATTGATCATGATGGATTAAAGAAGTCTTCCCATGAAGAATTTGTTTAGATGGAATAATTTTTGATCCGAAAATTTGTCCAATACATTGGTGCCCCAGACACACACCTAATATGGGAATGGTTTCCCAAAACGTTTGAATAACTAGATTTGAGACGCCTGCATCTTTTGGCGTTCCGGGTCCTGGCGAAATAATTATTTTATCGGGATTGAGTTTGCTAATATCTTGGCTTGTAATAGAATCATTTGTTTTAACGATTACAAGTTCACCAAGCATTTCAATGGCTTGCACCAAATTCCAGGTAAATGAATCGTAATTATCCATGAGGAAAATCATGTGAGAACTTAAAAGTTGAAAGAGAGAAGGGGAAAGTCAAAAGCAAAAAAATTAAAGTTAATGTTTTTCATTTCTCATGTTGAATATAGAGAAGAAATCGTCGTAAAATAAGAGACTTTATTTTGATGAAAATCCACACGCTATTATATGTCAGATAGATATCTAGAAAAGCAATATAATCCTGAAAAGGTAGAAAACCGTTGGTATACCCATTGGATGGACAAGGGTTATTTTCACGCAAATAGTGATTCCGATAAGGAAACCTACACCATTGTGATTCCACCACCAAATGTAACAGGCATGCTCACCATGGGACATGTTTTGAACAATACAATTCAAGATATTTTGATTCGAAAAGCACGGATGGAAGGAAAGGAAGCTTGTTGGATTCCTGGAACTGATCATGCTTCTATTGCCACCGAATCAAAAGTCGTACAAATGCTACAAGACAAAGGCGTATCAAAACAGGATTTATCTAGAGATGAATTTTTATCTCACGCGTGGGAATGGAAAGAAAAATACGGTGGCATTATCATCAATCAGCTCAGACGATTGGGATGTTCTTGCGATTGGGAGCGAGAAAGATTCACCATGGACGAAGGATACACAAAAGCTGTCCTTCATACCTTTGTAGATTTATATGAAAAAGGTTTGATTTATCGAGGCCATCGATTGGTAAATTGGTGCCCTGTTTCCAAATCGGCGATCAGTGATGAAGAAGTGTTCCATCGGGAAATCAATGGGCATCTCTGGCATTTTCAATATCCGATTATAGATTCAGATGAGTCCTTAATTGTGGCAACCACCAGACCCGAAACCATGTTGGGCGATTCGGCTGTGGCGGTTCATCCCAGTGATGAACGATACCATCATCTTATTGGTAAGACGGTAAAGCTGCCGTTAGTCGGACGAGAAATCCCCATCATTGCTGACGATTATGTGGATCCGCAATTTGGCACAGGTTGTGTTAAAATTACCCCAGCTCACGATCCGAATGATTTTGTAATGGGTGAAAAACACAATTTAGCATTTATCAATATTATGAATGATGACGCTTCTCTTAATGAAAATGTGCCGGAAAAGTATCGTGGTTTATCTCGAGAAGAGGCACGTAAACAAGTCACTAAAGATTTAGATGCAGAAGGACTTTTGATCAAGACGGAAGATTATGTGAATAATGTGGGCTATTCTGAAAGAGGGAACGTTCCCATTGAATTTTATATGTCAGAGCAATGGTATTTGAAAATGACGGATTTAGCCAAGCCAGCGATTCAAGCGGTGAATGACGGGAAAATCAAATTTCATCCTGAGCATTGGACGAAAACGTATAATCATTGGATGGACAATATCAAAGATTGGTGTATCAGTCGCCAGTTGTGGTGGGGACATCGAATTCCTGTTTGGTATCATAAGGATGATGCGAGTCAAATACATGTTTCAGTTGAGGGACCAGAAGATCCTGAAAATTGGACCCAAGACCCAGATGTTTTAGATACGTGGGCCAGTTCTTGGCTTTGGCCTTTTGCCGTACACGATTGGCCACAAGAGGATAAAAATTTAGCTAAGTTTTATCCCACAGATGCCTTGGTGACAGGACCAGACATTATCTTTTTTTGGGTAGCGCGTATGATTATGACAGGCTATGAATTTATGGACGAAGTACCGTTTAAAGATGTGTATTTCACGTCAATTTTACGAGATGAGACGGGCAAAAAATTCAGTAAATCATTAGGCAATTCACCGGACCCATTTGATTTATTTGACGAATATGGAACCGACGCCGTACGATTTGGGACCATGTTGATGGCACCACAAGGTTTGGATGTATTATTTTCAAAAGATCGCTTAGAAGTAGGGCGCAATTTTATGAACAAACTTTGGAATGCTTGCAGATTTGTTCAGATGAACATTCCTGATAATTGGTCAGATAATCAAACTGCTTTAGATGATGAGCTAGAATTGCCAGAAAAGTGGATTTTAAGTCAATTAAATCAAGCCATCAAAGACTACAATCGACAATTGGAACGATTCCATTTTAATGAAGCGGCAAAAGTGCTATATGATTTTACGTGGAATGATTTTTGTGATTGGTATATCGAAATTGCCAAAACACGATTTTATGGTGACGACGAAGTTTTAGCAGAGAAAGCACGATCCGTTTCTTTAAAAGTTATTCGCACAGTTTTGGCTTTATTACATCCTTATGCTCCTTTTATGACCGAAGAATTATGGCATCATTTTAAGCTAAAATCTGACGGAGATTTAATAATCACACCTTGGCCAAAGGCAGATGAAAAAGCTAACGATGAATCAGTAAAAAATGACATGATGATATTGCAAGATATCATTTCATCCATCAGAAGTATTCGTAGTCGCATGAATATTTCACCATCCAAAGAGGCGGATCTCGTGGCCAGATGTTCGCCAGAGCAATCACAATTTTTAGCTCAATATGAAGGATTCATTTTTTCCTTAGCAAAAATTCAATCATTGGAAAGTGGGGAAAAGATTGAACGGCCGGATCAATCTGCCACTGCAGTGGTAAAGGGAATGGAATTATTTTTGCCTTTGGGCGGACTCATTGATTTGGACAAAGAAAAGGGACGATTGGAAAAAAGAATCAAAGATATTGAAGCTCTCCTTATTGGTATCGAGAAAAAATTGAGCAATGAAAATTTCACCAAACGGGCACCAGAAAATGTAGTGGAACATGAAAAAAATAAATTGAATGATTTGAAAGATGAATTAACAAAAGTGTGTGGAAACCTGGAGGTATTATGTTGAAACCAATCCTAACTTTACTCTTATCGGGCTTATTAATGGGCCAATCTAATTATGCGACTTTAAGCATTTATAAGGACGGTTCAGCGTTGGTAAAGCAGCCTGTGATTTGGAATGTATCTCGCGGTGAAGATTATCTTATTTATGATGATCTACCCAAATCCATTGAGAAGGAATCACCTTTTTTACATATTGAGGGTGTCCAAGTTTTATCACAACAGTATTATAATAAAGTGTTTAATAGTATTGATTACTATGATGCTCTTATTGGAGAAAAAGTCACTCTTAAGCCCAAAAACAATAAAGCAATCAGTGGTATTTTGCTTGAATATTCCCATCAAGCACTTACCATTGAATTTAAAAATACCATTTTAACTTATCCGCAAATTGAAGTTGAATTTATTCAAGTAAAAGGGAAAATTAAAAACCCTGTGTTTAGGCCCTATTTATCTTGGAGCGTGGAGGCTGAGGCATCAGGTGATATTGAAGCGGAAATCTTGTATAAGACAAGCCATATGCATTGGAATACACTTTATCGATTATTACTTCATGACCAAGATCAAGGGGAGCTAATCGTAGATGCGGTTATTTCCAACGATACAGATTTAGATTATGAAGATGCAAAACTTCAAGTGATTGAAGGCAAATTAAATCGTGTCCATGGAAAAAAGAATTATGGTGGACCCGCAAGAACAGAACGAATGATGCTCAGCCCGAATGTACCAGCAGCAACAGAAAGTGAACTGGGAGATTATCACATTTACACTTTGAATGGCGCACATGATTTTCGATCCAAAGAAAAAATATCAGTTCGATTGTATGGTCCTTTAAAAGTCCAATTCCAAAAATCTTATCTCTTTGAAAATACAGAAAGACGACAAAAAGAGGAGCCTCTCTCAATACAATTATCAATGGAAAATACAGAAGCTTTTGGTTTGGGATTGCCTTTACCCGAGGGAAAGGTTGAAATGTATCTGAACACAGAAACCCATGCTATGGAATATGTGGGTTCAGATCGTATAGGGCAAACGCCCAAGGATCAAAAAATAGAATTATCTTCAGGGCGCGCTTTTGAAGTCACGGGAAAGCGGAAAGTATTGAATTATGATCGTCAGCGAAAAAGTGAAGAAGCCGTTATTGAAATCGAAATTATCAACGGCAGACAAGAAGCAATTAATGTAAAATTGATTGAACATATCCATGGTGATTGGATAGTGAAAGAGGAATCTGATAAATATACAAAAGAAGATGCCTCAACGATTCATTTCACCTTAACGCTTGACGCTGGCAAAACAAAATTGGTCTCTTATACTTATCGAAAACAGTGGCAATAGAGGACATAAATGAGGTCTTTGACCTTTTCTACTTCTATATCTGAAATAAATAGAATCGGTGTAAGGCGAAGCAAAGCGCTTTCAGAAAATGAGATTCATTCGGTTCAAGATTTACTCTATACTTTTCCCAGGCGACATTTAGATCGAAGATCTGTATCTCAAATAAAATCCCTTCAAAAAGATACACAAGCATCCATTGTTGGTGCGATCCAAAGCATGGGCGAAAAGCCGATTCGTCGCGGGAAATTGTTCCAAGTGATTCTTTCAGATGGAACGGGACTATTAACGCTCACTTGGTTTAATGGTGCACAGTATATCAAAAAATTATTCAAAGTGGGAGATCGATTGGCGGTGCATGGAAAAATTGAATATTATCAAGGATTTTCCATCACTCATCCAGATTTTGATCGCTTATCAAAGCAAGATGATCCAGTGAATACGGGAGCAATTCTCCCGTTGTATCCTTTGACAAAATCTTATAAATCGGTTGGTTTAGAACAACGAATCTTTCGAAAGATTATCTTAGAGGTGTTTGAAGACTTAGGCGAAGTTCCAGAATTATTTACAGAAGAAATTTGTAAAAGTCAGGGACTTATATCACGGAAAGAGGCATTGCATCAGATTCATTTTCCTAAAAATGAAGAAGCTTTGGATCAAGCCATTTATCGTTTGAAATTTGAAGAACATTTTTTTTTGCAATTACTTATGGCTTTTCGAAAAATAACTTTAAAAAGAAGTAAAGCAAAAGCCTTTACAAAAATCGGTCCTTATGTAAAATTGATTGAAGATGATTTGCCTTTTACATTAACGGATGCACAGAAAAAAGTAATTCTTGAGATTCGGGATGACATGAAAAAAAACCAAACCATGAACCGCCTTTTGCAAGGGGATGTGGGCTCAGGAAAAACAATCGTGGCTATTTTATCCATGCTTATCGCCGTTGGGAATAAATCACAAATTGCTTTGATGGCGCCCACAGAAATTTTAGCGCACCAACATTATGAATCTGTGAAAGCGATATTGGACAAAGTAAATGTGCCTTGCGCTTTATTGGTGGGACAAATGAAAAAAAGTGAACGACAGGCCATTCTCAATGGATTAGAAAATGGAACGATTCCAGTTCTTATCGGAACCCATGCACTCATTCAAGATGATGTTATTTTCAAAGAATTGGGATTAGTAATCGTGGACGAGCAACATCGGTTTGGTGTTAAACAACGGGGAAAGCTGACAGATAAAGGTCTCAATCCTCATTTTTTAGCCATGACCGCTACGCCTATTCCACGGACCTTATCGATAACATTTCATGGAGATATGGATTTGTCGATTATTGATGAATTACCGAAAAATCGAAAACCTGTGGTGAGTAAAGTTATTGAGGAAGGACGATTAGAAAGTGTCTATGCCTTTATGAAAGATGAAGTTGGAAAAGGTCGCCAATGTATGGTGATTTATCCTTTGGTGGAAGAATCAGAAAAATCGGATTTAATCGCAGCTGTGGACGCGCATCAAAAATTGGATCAATTTATTTTCCCAAAGATAAATGTGGGTCTGATTCATGGGCGTATGAAAACAGAAGAAAAAGATGAAATCATGGCGAAATTCGCCAAGAATGAAATCAACATATTGGTCTCCACCACGGTCATAGAAGTGGGCGTGGATATTCCAAATGCAACCGTGATGCTCATCGAACATGCGGAGCGATTTGGTCTTACTCAATTACATCAACTCAGAGGACGCGTTGGGCGTGGAGCGGAAAAAAGTTATTGTATCATGGTTAGGCGAAAATTTACGGAGACATCCAAAACGAGACTTGCCATTATGGAACGAACAAATGATGGCTTCGTGATTGCAGATGAAGATTTAAAATTGCGTGGCCCTGGTGAATTTTTTGGGATTCGGCAAAGTGGATTTTTACAATTTAGAATTGCGAATTTATTAACGGATGGTCCGATTATTCGTTCAGCGAGGGAGGCTGCTTTTTCGGTAGCGAAATCAGATCCAAATTTGTTAAACAAAGATCACAAAATTATGAGAGAGACATTTATGAAAGATTACGCAGATCGGATGGATTTTGTGCAAATATCGTAAGGGTTTGGAGTGAGCTCATTATTGAAACGCGAAAAATTTACACTTTACTTATAGATGAGCCACACTATGACAAAAATGAAAAATGTCGCTTACATAAAAAACTTCATACACCCATGTGGCCGATTCTTTTCTTTTACTTATATATCACGGGATAATCCCGTGCTTTCAAAATAGCTACCGCGTCATCAAGAAAACGAACTTCGTGCGCTTTTCGATAGCTCGCATAATGCGGTGTGATCACATAGCCATCTCCGCTCTTGTGAGCAATGTAGCTAGACGGTTGCCGTGCCATCCAGGCATCGACTTCCGCGACATCCTCCGGTGTTAGCCGGGTAGTCTTGTCTAGCGCTATTGCCAGGTCCCGAACGGATGCACAACCGTTAAACGATAGCAGGCTACCAAGGGTTACCAGGATTAAAAGTGTTAGCTTTCGCATCGTAGCCTCCTTGTGATAGTCCGTTACTGGCGTTATTAAACGGCTGTGTGTTCACCGGTTTAGGTGTTAGATCTGTACCGAAGTACTGGATTGAGCGATTGTGAAATTGATATATTTCTCACCCAAAATTCAAGAGAAGATTCTGCTTCTCCCCCGTTCTAACAAACACCGGTCTTATATGTCAGCCAAAGAATTATTGAAGCTGGCGGAGATTGTGGGGTTTGGGGAGCAGGAAAGGGTGTTTGGTGGCTTTGGGGGTTAAATTAAAAAGGGACAGTAAAACTGCCCCTTTTTTCACTTATACATTAAACTATTTCAACAAAACCATTTTCTTCACCGAATAAAAGTCACCAGCAGAGATTCGATACAAATACATCCCAGCACTCACGGGCTGACCCAAGTTATTGGTCGCGTCCCAAACCACTGCTTTATAGCCTGCATTCTGCTGAATATTGACCAATGATTTTACTTCTCGTCCCATCAAATCATAAATCATAATTTTAACTTGTGAATCTTCAGGAAGATCATAACGAAGTGTAGTTGTGGGGTTAAATGGGTTTGGATAGTTTTGATGTAAGGCAAACACTTCAGGCGTTACAATATCATCAACCGATAATACTTCAGTCAATGTTGCAGAAGCTCCATTAACAATTATTTCATTTTCATTGAAACGTATTTGATTCATTGAAACTGTCGTTTCAGTGCCACTAAAATTCTCATTGAGTGTAAATTGGAGTGTGGCCAAAACATTGTTTTGGCCATCAGGTAGGGAACCAGCCCCAGCAAATAATAAATTACCATCGGTTAGATTCGACTCAATTGTGAATTCACCTAAACCATCTGACCAAATAATATCAGAAAATATCAATACATCGGCATCAAAACTAATTTCAGTTTCAAAAGATAAGATATTACTTCCATTGGTAAGATAAAGAGGAACTTCAACAATTTCTCCCATAGTAAATGCGCCATCTTCCATTCCAATATCTCCAACAGCGAGTAATGATCCCATCGTTGTATCGTAGGGGAGCGATTCGATAATTCCAACGCCATATTGTAAAATTAATGAGGCATCCAGTGCTGAAATACTTTCGTCCAGACTAACATTTGCATTTAACATTTGTTGATCACTTAATGAATCTGTTTCTGTGAGATACTTTAGAATAAGTGAAGCATCATAAGGGGATATAACGCCATTTTGACTCACATCTCCATAGGCAATTTCATAAACGGAAATTTCACCGGAATTGATGATTGTAGGATAATTTAAATCTTCATCTAAATATGCAGAAACAATAGATAAAGGCACAATACCAGAACTTGTGGTAATGGGGACATAAAACTTGAAGTAACAAAACACGCCACTTTCTGAAATTTCTGTGGAACCTGCAGTCCATACAATCCCCAATGAATCACTTTCGTTGGATTGATACGTCCAACCGGCATTACCTGTGAGAGAGTTTGCTGTTTCAATTCCCAAAAATTCAATTTGGTCTTGATAGCCGGTTATTGTAATGGCAGCAGAACTATAAGATGAGTCCGGATGAAAATCTAAACTCAATGGAATTAATGTTGTATCACCTGTTAACAACACAATCTCCGGTAAACTAAATGTAGTGTGATGCAGATAGAAAGCCCCCATATCCATCCGTGTGCCGTCTGGATCTTGGTCATCCGCATCTGTTTCCCAAGAAATACCGTCATCATCTAAATCGGGGTCTCCTGCATCAACACAAGGAGATTCTTTTAATAAGGTAAAATCATCATTTAACAAATCTGTGAATAAAGGGTCAACATCTATATTGCTGTTCCCTTCGTAGCCACCATCAATATTTGAATATGAAACATCTAAGCCTCCACTTATAATATATTCACCACTGCCATCGCGAATAATCGAATTAAGAATAATAGCCATACTACCGCCTCCCCAAGTCCCTATTGTAGGTTTCTCATGTTTGACAATTGTGCAATTTGAAATAGTTGCTAATGAACCATTAATTATTGCTAAACCATCTTGATTACCACTAGACTGATTTTCGTAAATAGTGCAGTTTACAAACGTAGGGTGTCCTCCCCAAGCAAATACAGCAGCACCATGATATTGGCTACTACCTTCTGTAATATTATTGAAAATATTACAGTTTTTAAATATCGGGCTAGCATTGCTATCAACACCAATTCCACCGCCACCACATTTACCGTAATTATTGTTAATTGAGCAATTAATAATCATAGGTGTTGAATTTGTTCCACAGTGAATCCCAGCACCCATGGCACCAGAACTTTCTGAGTTATTATTATTGTATTGGATATTACAATTCATAATAGTTGGTGATGAGTAATTTGCGACTTTAATTCCTCCTCCTTGTTCAATAGTGTTTCCATTCGTAATTGTGAATCCACGCAAGAGAGTTGAGGCGTTTTCACCATTAATTATTTTTACAACTGTATCCAGACTATCTCCATCAATAATTGTAGTTTCAGTTTCTTCACCAATCAAGGAAATGCTCTTGCCGTTAAAATCAATATTCTCTACATAAGTTCCCGAAGAAACAAATACCGTATCTCCATTTACAGATGCATCAATCCCGCCTTGAATAGTTGTATAGTCTCCCGGTACATGGATTGTATTTGCAAATATTATTGTCGTTACCATTAGTATGACTGTTATGGTTGTATTTTTCATTTCTCATTCTCCTTTATTTTCTCACCACATCGTTCACAAAAAGATGCATGAGGATCTGTTAGTGGTTTTTCACAGTAGTAGCATTCAGATATCATTTGTTCACCACAACGGCTACAGTATTCAGTGTTT
>Ga0209362_1002469_pt1 | contig 13571 bp, 15 predicted proteins | sample SaaInlV_165m_DNA_FD_184680 | JGI IMG/M metagenome (GOLD analysis project Ga0209362, IMG submission 184680) | Marine microbial communities from expanding oxygen minimum zones in the Saanich Inlet - Saanich Inlet SI037_S3LV_110m_DNA (SPAdes)... | ecosystem: Environmental > Aquatic > Marine >...
CTATCCCGAAGGTCCTCAAGAAGCCGAGCGGCATGCTCATCGCCGGAAGCTTCACCTGCAATAATCAGCAGGTCGCAGGAAGCATCTGGCGAAACCGACAGCATGGATCATTCCTCACTTTTCCCAACCATCGCGGATGAGCTTCGTGATTTCAAGAGCAACTGCGAGGGCCGACTTGCCAAAGTGAACATCGGTTTTCGGCTTGTCGGCAAGGTGAACGCAGCGAACAAATTCCGCCAGTTCTATGGCAAGGGGTTCTCCCTGTTCTACGGGTACGTCTTTTCTTTCAAGACCAGTCGCGGCTTTCTCGATAAGATGCCCCTTCTGGTTCATGAAGTCGAGTGAGAGGTAGCCGCTTTCCTGAAAGACGCGAATCTCGCGCGCCTTCTTTTCGCTAACTCGACTGGCATTGAGGTTGGCCACGCAACCATTGGCAAAAGTGATGCGAGCATTGGCAATGTCCTCCGTGGGGGAGAGCACCTTGACTCCGATGGCATCGACGCGATCAATGGGCGAGTCGACCAAGGCCATGGCGATGCCGACGTCATGGATCATGAGGTCGAGCACTACGCCCACCTCGGTTCCTCGAGGTTGAAAAGGAGCCAGACGCTCAACCGTCAAATATCGTGGGGAGCAAACCGCATCCTCGAGAAAAGTCATTACGGGATTGTAGTGCTCGATGTGCCCTACTTGTACGATGCGGTCATGTTCCTTCGCCTTGTTCACGATTGCCTCGGCTTCCTCGGTAGAAGCGCAAAGGGGTTTCTCCACCAGAAGATGGCAACCCGCCTCAAGCAAGGGAAGAGCGACCTCGGCATGAAGGTCGGTCGGAGCCACCACGCTGACCGCGTCACAGGCAGCACCCATCTCTTCAAGACTTGCAAATCGCTTGCAGTCGTGCTTCTCGCAGGCAGTAGCTGCCGCTTCATCGTTTACGTCCAGAACCCCGACCAGTTCACAGCCTTCGAGCTCATGATAGATGCGCGCGTGATGCCTACCTAGATAGCCCACACCGACTACGCCGCATCGCAAGGGTTTCAACATGTTTTCGTGATCAGTCATTAAAAATTCAAGGGGAACCCAATACTCCCTTAACCAAATGAAGGGCCTCGTCGGTAGCCTTGGCGAAGGACGGGTTATGAGTAACGAGAACAAGACCAGCGTCCTCTTCACGAGAGGCTTCCAGAAGAAGTTCCATGACGTTGCCGGCGGAACGTTCGTCCAAGTTACCCGTGGGTTCGTCTGCCAAGAGGACTTTGGGCCGATTTAGCAAGGCTCTGGCGATGGCCACGCGCTGACGTTCGCCCCCTGAGAGCTTCTGAGGTAATTGTCGTTCACGATTGCTTACCCCCACGCGATCCAAAAGTTCGCGAGCTCTTTGCTTGGCATCCTTGCCGACTGATCCGGCTAATCGGGCGGCCAACAAGACGTTCTCGAGAACGTTCATCTCGGGAATAAGGTAATATGCTTGGTAAACGACACCGAGGAGGCAGGCACGCCGTGCAGCATCCCATGGTCCCGGGGGCAACTTCGGATCATGGGCTTCGCCATTCCAATAGAGTTCGCCCACATCCGCGGTGTCCAACCTGGCGAGCAGGTTGAGAAGGGTCGTCTTTCCACAGCCTGACTCACCACGGATACTGACGGATTTCCCGGCAACGACACTCAAGTCGATATCGAGTAAAATCTCGAGAACTTCATCCCCATAAGGAAAGGTCTTGGCCAAGCCTTTCGCTTCCAAGGCGAATGGAGCAGGTTCCTCACTCACTGCGCAAGGCCTCCGCAGGGTTGAGACGAGCCGCTTTCCATGCAGGTAAGAATCCGGCCAAGGTTGAAACCGCTACAGCAAAGGTTCCAAAGATAAGAAAGTTCTGCAAGCTATCCGGGGAATCCCATGGGTACGGCACTTTCAAGCTATAGAAGTCATAGAACTGAGCCACCCCAACTCCACCTTCCTCGCCGGCAATGTTACGTACGATAAAGCTCATGAGGGTATCTCGATAACAAATGAAGAGCAGGGCCATCCCCCAACCCAAGATGGCTCCCAGCAGTCCGATGACGAATCCCTGCATGGTAAAGACCGTTCCGACTGAAAGGCGAGAACCTCCCATGGCAACCAGCAAACCAATTTCACGCGTTTTGCGAAGGACGGAGGTCATTAGGGCGATGGCGATGGCAAAGGCCGCAACAAGACCAATCGGCACCATAATTAGAACCATAAGGTATTCTTCAAATTTCAGAAGATCGAAAAACCACGCATTCTCCACGAACCACGGCACGACGTTCCAATTCCCCCCCAAGGAGGAGCGGGTGTTCATGCAGGCATCGGCCAGAGACTGTGTGTCGGATGCGACTTCGGGATCAAACTTGAGATTGAACCCGTGAACAACGCCCCGCTGGTCGTTCATTTCCTGCATGAACCGAAGCGTGCCGAAGAGCGCGTCCAAATGAAAGCCCTGCCAAGGGACCTCGAAGATGCCGCCGACCCTCACTTGGCGCGGCGGCAACAATTCATCGTCCCTGGCTTTCTCCAGCATGGCGGGAGAGTAAACATCGATGACGGAAGCTCCGAATATCTTAAAGGTGAACAGGTCGCCCTTGGCAAAGGGATTCGAACCAGGCTTGATCTCGAATACGGGAATGCCTTCTCCTAGGTTCTCAATTTTCTCTGTTACAAAAAACAGATCTTCCCATTCCTCGTCATGCGGATCGGTGATGCGATAACTTGCACCGTCCTCAAAACGCACCTTCCAAGTTCCCGATTCAACAAAAGGATCAAGCTTGCTAAGAACAATTGTGCCGTTGCCCGCCCTGTTCGAACTGGAATTATGATCGGTCGTCATGATTGCGGCGGCGGGATGGGCTCGCAATTTATCCGCAGCCTTTCTGCTGATGAATACGACATCGTCTTGGAGGTCGTCGACAACGGGAAGAGGAGTGATTTGAGAAGCTTCTTCAACCAGCATTTTAGGCGAACCCTCGGCGAGGAACTGCGAGATCGGGATTACGGTATCCCCGCGGATGGGGTCGATCCCCATGGCAAACGGCACGGCCCGATTGCCAAAATGCTCCAAGAGCAAGTGACCATTTAGGTAAGGGGCCACGGCTTGGACCTTGGGTTGAGACTCCAGTTTCGCCATGTCGTCTTTCCAGTCACCGGGGGAACCGTAAGACATTTCCGCACGGGCATGTCCTTGGGAATCGATTATGTCGGTTCGGAACTTATCCTGAAATCCATTCATAAAGGCCACCACAACGATCATGACGTTCACCCCCAGGGCCACTCCGAAAACGGAAAGAACCGAAAAGAAGGAAATTCCTCGTCCCGTAGGAAACAGCTGCTTCCAAGAAAGATAAAACGCCCAAGGTAACTTCATTTGGTCTGTAAAGATGAGCTATTGGTCCGCCAATTGTTCACTCGGAAGCGGTCTCGTTGTCTTCGAGAATCGGCTCTGGTTCGGAGTCGAACCAATTCTCGCCGATCTTTATCCATTCGCCGACGTCTGCCTCGGGCAGGGGAAACTCTTCCTCAAAATAAGTAAGGTACACGAGGTATAGAATGATTAAAATCGCACAAGAAACAATAATGGAAAGCACTCGCTTTAAAATACCCACGAGAAGAAAGGCGGACAATACTGCAGCAGTCCAGAGCAGAAGTGGTTCCTGCCCTACGTGCTCAATCATTTCCCACACCTCGTCCATCATACAACTCTCGCCTAAACTCCCATATAAACCCTAAGGTTCGTTTTCTTCTTGCGGAACGGTTTGAGGCCTATCCGCAAGAAGTCCTGCAACCATAGCTTTTTGACGCAGGGGTTTGACTCCACGCAAGGACAAACGCACATTGGCCTCGCTACGAGCCGTTTGGGCCGCATATTGGCGAAGCTTGTCCTCCCACACCGACATGACTTCGGGAGCCACGGGTCCTTTGTCGCTGGGAACACGGGCCTCCAATTCCAGAAATCGAGCATATTTAACGGCTAAAGCGTCTTGCCGCTCTTTAGTTTCGGCGGCAACGAGTTGGGCTTCGGCCAAGTTTTTTTCGGCGGCAAGCCATTCCACCCGCAAGCGAGCCATATCGACCTCGTAGCGAGAATCATCAAGAATAGATTGGGTATCAGTTAGGTCTTCACCAACCAAAGGGGCGTCTTTCCTCAATACGACGGGTTCGCCAAAGGCAAACTCCTCATAGGGAGAATTGCGGCAACCGAACCCGAACAGAAGCAAAAAAGCCGCCGATATTGCAGCTTTTCGCTTTCCCTCGCTCTTGGTCACTTCTGCGACCAACTGCCTTTCGAACTTCGATACCAATGGCCTTTGCTGCCTTTGGCCCACATCCCCTTAGCCCATTGTTTGGCGATGTCCGAGGGAGAAGCATTCACTGCCTTGGCGGCTTGAACGAAATAAGAAGTGCGATCGGAGTTTTCACCCTTGGCTAATTTGACATCATTATCACCAGCGGATGGACGAACATAAAGCAGACCGTCACTCCCCTCTCCCACCGTTCCGGCGTTCTTGGCCGCAAGGACTTTCGGTAAGCGTTCCTTCATGCGATCCTTAAGATCGGCTTTGCCAAAACTAGTTCCCGCAAAGGCGAGCAGGGTTGCCGCAAAATAAATTAATCCTAGGACAGGTCTCATGGTCTCACTCCGGTTTTTTGCCGTCATCGGCATTGTTTTCCTCGGATTCGACATCACCGTACAAATCGTCCAAGAAGCTGTTCACTTCCTTTTCGATCTTGATCGTAATGTTGTGGTCGAGGGTGATGTGGTGCTCAGTCTTAATAGTCGTGCAACCCACGAAAGCGAGGATTGCAAAGATGAAAGTCAAACGTGTCGTTGATAGCATGGAATAAAACTTACTCTCGGAAGAGGCTTTCGCGCAACTGGATTCTAGAAAAAAATTGAATGTTGTTCAATCCACCCCAAGAGCTTTGGAGTTCAATTGAAGAAGTTCATCGAATCCCGCAAGAATCTTGGGACGGTAATCTAGGCTTATGAAGGTTTTTTTGTCGATCTGCGATTTCCCTTGAACGTCGCCCAATATGCGCCGTTGCCCATCTTCCATCAGAAAATCGAGACGAAGACGTTTTACGTCCAAGTCCTTCAGCGCCAACTCCACTTGACGCAATCGTTTGAACTCGGCTGACCCTGGTTGCACGTCGGAGGTAAGAATTCCATCCGAACGGTAGCGAAGACGCCCAGGCGCCCCCGGATTGAGTTCGAGATAACCTCCGACGTAATCCCATGCTCCGTCTCGATTACTCAGAGGGATAAGTCCTGAGAACTTTCCTTCGACTTCGCCGTCGAACTTATTGAGAAGAGCGACAACTTCGCTGCCATCGACGTCGCGCAAGCGAATGGCCAACTTCTTTTCTTTGTCCTCCAACCTAAAGCGAGTCGGCTCGAAAACGACTTCGCCGCCAAACAAGCTGGCATTCCCTTCATGGAGTGCGAAGGTTCCATTGACTTCAAGGGAAAACAGGAAGCGAACGTCGAGGAGGGCCAGTTCCCCATAGCGAATAGCGTCGAAACGCAATTCTTGAGGACCCTCAGAAACAAGAGGGTCAAGGGAAGACAGTGTAATTACGCTCTTAACACCTTCGATGCTTAGGGGGAGATCAGGAATACCGAATTTAGATGCGTTAAGGTCGATGGACACGCTTCCATTCTCGAATTGCTCAATGGTGACCTTGGCAGGTTTCAGTTCGTGTACGGAATCGTCCAAAGTGAAAGAAAACGAGTCCACTAACACCTTACTTGGCTCAAGGAGGTGAAACGACAACGCCACATCGGATACGAGAACTTCATCTCTACCTCCGTAATAAATGGAGTCGAAACGCAATTCTTGAAAACCTGAAGTCGAAAGAGGATCAATGGTGGAGAGAGCAATTCCACCACTAATGCCTTCCACTCTTACGAGAAGATCCGGAATACTGAAGATGGAAGTATTCAGGTCGATAGACACGCTCCCATTCTCGAATTGCTCAATGGTGATCTTGGCCGGATTCAGTTCGTAGGCGGAACCGTCGAAAGTTAAAGCTAACGAGTCAACGACCACCTTGTTCATGTCAAGGAGGTGAAACGACAAAGCAACATTGGACACGAGCGATTCCTCTCCAATAATAATGCTTTCTCCGGAAAGGCTTTGCGGAAAGGACAGGTAGGGTTCCCGGAAAGGTTCGACCACTCCAGTGTAGGAAAAGTTACGAAAAACGACGCCTTGCTCAGGAAGCACAGCATCGGTAGGAGCGACTTGCACGGCAAAAGTTTCCCCACTCTCGAGGAAAGCAACGGTAATCTCCCCCTCGTAGAGGTTGAAGACAAAGTCTCCCTCAATGAAAGAGAAATCGTCAAACCCAAAGGTTTTACTTTCACCGAGAGGAAGTCGAGTAGGATCGGCGTATGAAATTCGCCAACTTGGCAGAGTCAAGTTGCTTAGCGTCATGGTCGGCAAGGGGGCAAAGGTCTGAAATCGATCCACACTAAGACTAGCTTCACAGGCATTGGAATCAACGAAAGCCTCGACAGTCCAGTTTTCCGCTATGCCCGTAGCGTTTGCCTCGGTCGTCCCATTTGCGTCTATCCTCCAAGTCCCGTCGCCGGTTTCCGAAGCGGACATCAAAAAGTGGGGAATTCGCAGGGTTTGCCCTAGTGCAGCAAGAGAAAGATCCCCGGCATTTACATCGAAGAAGGGAGAGACGAGAGTATCGCCAAGTATCTCTGCTTCGCCTTCGATCTCGGCGAAACCACCATAAAGAGAAAATTCATCAAGCTCGTATGGCAATGACCACGCACTAATTGCCTTTTTCAAGGCGACTAGGTTGGCAAAACTAAAATGAGAACTCAAAGAAGTGACGTTTCCATCAGTCACCAAGTTGGTCTGAACGGCAACGGGCGCTTTCCCGATAGAACCGTTGAGGTCTAGGCTGATTGCGCTCGATCCTGCCGACAAGCGAGCAGCGACCCGAGCACGACCTTGAGAATCTCCGTAATTCACGGTAATGTTCGCGTCATGAAGTTGGAGATACCGGAAGGCGGGTTGCTCCAAAAACAAACGAATTTGTTCCTCGATGGTTTCATCGCTTAAGGAAGGTTCGGCCAACTCGTCGACCCACGCTTGCATATCCAATGCAAGGCGAAGGTCGAACAATTCCAGCTCTTCGACCACTCCATCGAGAATTTCATCCAAATCGTAGGTAACCGCCAACTTGGCCAACGTCAGGTCCGTTTTATCGTCCGACAAGCGAAGCCCCGTAATGGAAGAACTCTTGGAGGAAAGTTCGATTTGCTCGATAACGACTGTCGGCTCATGAAAACCGACCTCGCTCGCCTCATCCGCAAGAATATACTCGAATAATGGCTGCAACCTCCACCATAGGATCGACAAACCGCATACGAGCAACACTAACACGCCGATAAAGAGCCGCAGGCAAAATCGCCTGACTCGCAAAGTTTTGAGTTCCTTTTCACTCATGTCATTTGCACGATGCGCGATGGAAGGAGAGTGGAAAGACAAAAGAGTTTACTTCCTTTGACGAGAAAAGCCGTTATGGCTAACATTTTACAAAATGAAAGTTCCATTATGACAAAGGTAGGATTCATTGGTGCGGGAGATATCTCGCTGTTGCACGCCGAGGGCGTCAAGGAAACACACGGAGCCGAGTTGGTCGGCATTTGGAACCGCACTCGGTCGCGGGCCGACGAGAAGGCCGCCTTGTTCGACTGCCAAGTGTTCGACTCTCCCGAAGCGCTTATGGAGGCCGTGGATGTGGTCTATGTTCTCACGAATATGGAAACACATCACGAGTATGCCCTAATGGCAATCGAACATGGTTGCCACGTACTCGTGGAAAAGCCGACCGCCATCACCATTGAAGAAATCCTCGAGATGAAGGAAGCGGCGACCGCCAAAGGCGTAAAGATCGCGCCCGTACACAACTACATATACGAGCCAAGCGTAATGAGAGCCAAGGACCTGATCAAAAGTGGCAAACTTGGCGACTTGGTCGCCGTATACGTTCTTTACAACATCCACCACCCTGAAGAAGTGGCTGCGCGATATCCGGGTGTCATTCGACAAATCCTCACTCACCATGCCTACTGTACCCTCTACGCAGTGGGAGAACCGGAAAAGGTCTCCTGCATGAAAGCCACTGTCAACGACGGCTCTGTTCCTCAGGAAAATATTGCCATGGCCACCTTGCAAATGAAGAACGGGGCCCTCTCCCACCTTTGCGCCAGTTTCGCCGCAGACGATCATGCGGGCGACCCCTGGACTTTTATGATAAAGGTGATCGGCACAAAGGGCACTACTCGCTACAGCTACAGAGACTGGGTGGAAAACACTCCCGCAGTAGTCCATTCGCAAACCTATTCCGCCTATCCGTACACAATCCGGGCAACAGGCAAACATTTCATAGAAAGAGTCGTCGGGCTTGGTGAAGAGCCACTTTCCACTTTGGACGATGCGATAACTTGCATGAAAATAATCGAAGCCTGCGAAACCTCCGTCGAGGAGGAACGGCACATCGGGATCGAATAATTCCGAATCGATCATGCCCCACATCGTCGCAATTTGGCGAAATTCACTACACACGATTCTCGACGTCTACGAACGACGTCGTGGTCCGCTAAGGATATTTTTCCCACTCCTTTTCCTGTTCTTCGTTTTTCTAAACGTGGGTTGCTATTGGTGTGGAATCTTCACCGCTTTTCCGCAATATATGCTCACCCACGAGGCGGACCACTATCTAAAGCTACAGTTTCCCGTAGGAATCCTTGGGGCTCTGTTCGATAGCCTATCCTTCTTCGTGACAATTTGGATCATTCGTCGCGCCCTCGCCTCCGAAAAAGCTTCTGAATACATATTCCACCTCTCGCTGGACTTGGTAATCGCTGTAATCGCTACTTTCTGGGTGCTCTTCGTCTTCACCTCGGGCGGATGGTTGATAAGCCTGTTCGAGAGCGTGCCGGAAGGACTGGCACTTCGGGGTGAGAAGTACACCGCCCGAGCCGTCCAAGCCCTACAAGACCCCACGGGACGCGAAAACGCCAAGAACATATACTTCGGAATCATCATGGGCGTATCCGCCGCATTACCCACCTGCATTCACCTATTTCTCTTTTTTAGCTCCTCTATAATAGCTTTGAGAAACAAAGTTTTTGAAACCAAATCCATTATCGATCAAAAAGAGAAAAAATGTCCCTAACTCGAAAAGAGATAATTTAATTACATCAATTGCATAGCATAAGAATAAATTATATAGTTTGCATTGCATAAAAACTTTTTAAATCATTGCAACCATGCCGAGTATTTACGACCTAAAGCCAAAGTTCCAAGGTCTATTGCGACCGATCACGAAAAGTTTGGTGAATCTTGGCGTCACCGCAAACCAAGTGACTGTTTTTGCCGCAGTCTTATCGATAGGAGCAGGAGCTTGCATTGCCGTTTGGCCAACAGAGCAGTGGCCCTTGCTCATGATTCCGGGCATGCTGTTCGTGCGGATGGCATTGAACGCGATCGACGGCATGCTGGCTCGCGAGCACGACATGAAGTCCGATCTGGGGGCAGTGCTCAATGAAATCGGAGACGTCGTATCGGACTCCGCCTTGTATTTGCCTCTAGCCCTTCTGTCCGGCTTTCGACCCGACTTGATCGTCGCCATCGTGCTACTTTCCGTAATCAGCGAAATGACCGGAGTCGTGGCCGTTCAAATTGGTGCGAGTCGTCGCTACGAAGGCCCGATGGGGAAGAGCGATCGTGCCTTCGCCTTCGGATTGATCTGCCTTTTGCTTGGCTGTGGCGTATCGTTGGAACCTTGGCTTGATATTGCCCTAGGGCTTATGCTTTTTCTACTATCGGTAACGATATTAAATAGAGCAAAGCATGCCCTGCAGGAGGTGAAAGTATGAATTTCATGACGCTAGATCCATCCGTTCGGTGGAGCCTCGCGGCAATATTCGGAGCCCTTCTCCTCTCCACGATAATTGTTCAAACGCTTATTCGGCTGAAGCCTTCCGGAGATTTTTCCAACCTCCGACAACGAGTGAACTCTTGGTGGGTGATGGTCACGGTATTTTCGCTGGCCATGACCCTTAGCCGAAACGTATCGATCGTCTTTTTCGGATTCATGAGCTTCTTGGCCCTTAAGGAATTTCTATCCCTTATTCCGACAAGAAGGGCGGATCGACGGGTTTTGTTTTGGGCTTACTTGGCGATTCCACTGCAATTCTACCTCGTATATTTGGAATGGTACGGGATGTTCATCATTTTTATCCCCGTTTACATGTTCCTGTTGTTGCCTCTCCGGATGGTCACGATTGGCCAGACAAAAGGCTATGTCCGTGCCGCAGGTACAATCCATTGGGGGCTCATGCTGACGGTTTTTTGCCTCAGTCACACGGCCTTCATGCTAGTTCTTCGAGAGTCCAAGGCACCTGATTCATTCCCAGGACCTGGTCTTGTTCTCTTTCTGGTCGTGCTTACCCAGCTAAACGACGTCTGCCAGTTCATTTGGGGTAAATCACTCGGGCGAAGGAAAATACTTCCTAAAGTCAGTCCCGGAAAAACTTGGGCCGGCTTTCTGGGAGGAGTGTCCACCACGACAGTCATAGCGTGGCAAGCAGGCCCATTCCTCACCATGCTCAATGGATGGCAATCCTCTGTTGCCGGGTTGATAATAGGGATCGGAGGATTCGTAGGTGACGTCAACCTCTCGGCTTTGAAACGCGACCTACAGGTTAAGGACAGCGGCAGTCTTCTTCCGGGTCACGGTGGCATACTCGATCGAGTGGACAGCCTCACCTATGCCGCTCCGCTCTTCTTTCACTATGTTTATTGGCTGTATGATTTCCAAACTTTCGGGACCAGCATAGGTCAATAAATGAACAAGCTCTGCCGCTTGCTTTTCTTCGCCCTCTTCGTGCGACCCATCATGCTGATCGTCCTCGGACTGAATGTCCGTCGCCGAGAAGGATTGCCCGCCAAAGGTCCCGCCGTGCTAGTGGCCAACCACAACAGCCATCTCGACGCCGTAACCCTTATGAGCCTTTTCCCCCTCCGCATGCTTCCCAAAATACGACCGGTAGCTGCTCAGGACTATTTTTTTCGTAACCCCTGGCTCAAGTGGTTTGCCCTGCGCATCATGGGCATTCTCCCCTTGGACCGGGAAGTGAAATCAAAGCGAAAACACCCTCTGGCGGGAATCAACGAAGCCCTTGACCGGGGCGAAATCGTGATCGTGTTTCCCGAGGGCTCACGCGGCGCTCCCGAGCAGTTGGGCGACTTCAAGGTAGGCATCGCCCATATCGCCAAGAAAAGCCCGAAAGCCCCCGTGATCCCGATCTACATGCACGGCTTGGGCAAGGTCCTGCCGAAAGGCGAAGCTCTATTGGTACCCTTTTTCCTTGATGTTTTCATTGGTGAACCCATCCCTTGGGAAGGCAACAAAACCGAATTCATGGAGGACATGACCAACCAAATGACAGCCCTCGCCGAGGAAGGAAATTTCTCTCCTTGGGAGTGAGCCTTCTGGCAATCGCATGGGGACTTATCGAGGCAAGCGTCTTCTTCATCGTTCCGGACATCCTCTTGACCTACTTGGCCCTCAAGGATCCAAGACGTGCGACGAAAGCCTGTCTTTGGGCATTGGTCGGTGGAACCGCAATGTTTTCCTGGGGCAACTACGATCTTAAAGGCGCTGAAAGATTCCTGACTGAAATCCCCGCAATAGATAAACAACTACTCCAAAAGGTCGAGGGACAGATCGAAAATGACGGAGTGAAAGCAACCTTCTACGGACCGATCACCGGTCGACCCTACAAGATCTACGCGGTTTACGCAGGCGGCAAAGATGTGAAGTTCCTAACCTTCTTTCTAATCAGCATCCCCGCTCGTCTCCTGCGTTTCATACTACTTACCTGGATCACTTGGTGGGTGGCAAGCAAGCTACTGGCGAAACTGCAAGCTCGAAGCAGGACGTTCATTTTGTCGGGAATCTGGATAGCATTCTACGGTTGGTATTTCTCCGTAATGTAAGGCTACTCTCTTGACTGTGCCGAAAAGCTTGGAAAGACTTCGGGTAGTTACAGATCGGAAAAAACCAAGGTACACCTCATGAAAATTATCTTTCTCGCCATTATCTTTGTAATTCCTTGCCTTGGGCAAACCGCTCGTTGGTACAAGGGCAACACCCACGCTCACACCACCTTATGTGGCCATGCCGACTCACCTCCCTCCGTAGTCGCCCAATGGTATCACGACCACGGTTACAACTTCGCCATACTGAGCGAGCACAACAAGTTCATCGATCCCAAGACGGTCAAGTTGAAGGGGAAAATCCGCGAGGATTTCCTGCTCCTCCCTGGCGAAGAGGTGACTGGACGCAAAACGGTCCACAGCACGGCCATGAACGTGAACCGCCTCGTGCCTTGGCACTTTGACCACGAGCACCGCTCCAAGATCATTCAAAAGCACGTCGATGAAACCATCAAGGCCGGCGGTGCCACAATACTCAATCATCCCAACTTCGGATGGGCGGTGCAGGCCAAGGACATGCTGCCAGTCAAGAAGCTATACCTCTTCGAGCTCTACAACGGGCATCCATCGGTGCGCAATTTCGGCGACCCGAAACATCCATCGACCGAGCAACTGTGGGACGACCTCCTGACTCAGGGCATGACCATCTACGGCGTGGGTTCAGACGACGCCCACCACTTCGGACAATGGAACCCCGGCAAATCCAATCCAGGGCGGGGTTGGGTCATGGTCCAGGCAAAGGAACTAACCTCGGACGCCATAACCAACGCCATGACTCAAGGCGACTTCTACGCATCATCCGGAGTCATGCTCAAGAAAGTGATCCGCGGTCCGAAGCACATCGAGATCGAAGTGGACGAAACCGCCACCGACAAGGAACTAGCCTCGCCCATTCTCTACGGACGTAAAGTGAAGGAAGGAAAGCCCGGCTATTTGGTCGAGTTCATCGGTCCTAAAGGGAAAGTCATTGAGTCTAGCGACAAACCCAAGGCATCCAGCCCGGTCAACCTACCTTACCTACGCTGCAAGGTGACACGCCGGGTCAAAAAGGAAAACGGCGACCTGCTCGAGCACTACGCCTGGGTCCAACCCGTTTTCACCGACGGAAGAGTCAAATCCTCGAAATAGGATCGTCTACTAGGCCAAGATATCTTGGATGGCTCGACCGTGGACGTCGGTGAGGCGAAACTTGCGCCCTTGGAAGCGGTAAGTCAGTTGCTCGTGGTCGATGCCGAGGAGGTGGAGAATGGTGGCGTTGAAGTCATGGACATGGACGGGATTCTCGGCGGCCGAGTAACCTAGTTCGTCGGTCGAACCGAATACGTTCCCGCCCTTCACTCCGCCGCCAGCCATCCAGACGGTGAAGCCTTCCTTGTGGTGATCGCGACCAATCTTGGCTCGGTCGCCCTGAGCCATAGGGGTTCGTCCGAACTCGGCGCTCCAGACCACCAAAGTTTCGTCCAAGAGACCGCGCTCCTTTAGGTCCTTGATGAGAGCGGCTATGGGCTGGTCGACTTGCTTTGCCTTACCGG
>Ga0209362_1002475_pt1 | contig 13548 bp, 5 predicted proteins | sample SaaInlV_165m_DNA_FD_184680 | JGI IMG/M metagenome (GOLD analysis project Ga0209362, IMG submission 184680) | Marine microbial communities from expanding oxygen minimum zones in the Saanich Inlet - Saanich Inlet SI037_S3LV_110m_DNA (SPAdes)... | ecosystem: Environmental > Aquatic > Marine >...
GAAAAGCATGTTTTTTTTATTGGTAAAGTTTATATTGATAGTACGGGAACACCTACTTTTGTCAACCTTTTTACAATAATTATGGATTAAACTATGATACTAGTTGATACAGAAACAGTTAATGTAATTACCGAAGTACCATCTGCAGATAATGTAATTATAAGTAATGTTGAGGGAAGTTCAAGTAACTTGAAGTATACCGTTCAAATTCCTGTTACAATAGATCTGCGTCAAGCTTTACAATATTCAATATCTACATTTACTGTAAAAGTTTTAAAGAAGCCCTTTAATACTATTCTTGGAGATAATTTTTTATCCAGTGTAGATACCACAATGAACAATGGCGCGCCAATTTCACCTGAAACTCTAAATGCACTAATTGCCAATTTTTCAGAACAAAACATGATATCATACTTCAATCAACAGAAAGAAAATATTGTTGAAACATTTGATGTTGATTTTAAGAAAGTCTTGAATGATCAAGTTATGTCAAGATTTGCATCGCTAACAGATGAAGAATTATTTGGTACAGTGCCAGTTGTTATAACAGCACCTATTAGTACTAGTAATAAAGATAAAATTGATCTTACTATACCACTAAATAACTCAAACAGTAGTAGCGGGGTATACACACTTGAATCAGCTATAGACATGCTCTATCAAGAAGGCGGCGATCCTGCTGCTTCTTTTCAACCCATGCAAGACGAACTTTCTTATTTACAATCGCAAGGCGGCCTAACTATATCAGACTATGATTCTACAAAAAGCAGAGAATCACGACTTAGTTTGCTTCATAATTCAATAAGAACTGTTTTTGAAGGTGCAACTGTTAATCCCACTTCTGGGCCACCAAGTAGCCAGACAGCATTGGATGGGGCAACCCGTTTTAAAACCTACGAGATTAATGAATCACTAAGATATCAAAAGGTGTTGTTTAATATCAAGGTTGACTCAAGAACATTAGCATTGACTGGCGATCAGGTTCATATTGCAATTATGGCATATGATATGTTTGGCATGATTATGGATGTGAGAGCTCAATCATATAATTTTCCTCTTTTGGCAGAAAATTTAACACTATTCCTTCCAAAGATCAAAGCATCAGCAGTTAGAACTGGTATCAACAGAGATATTATTACACTAGGCGTGATAAATGAAGGGGGTAGCGATATCGAAGTTGATGTTTATTTTAAAGTAACATCAGAGTGTGGTAGTTTAGATTTGATGAGATTTGTTAAATCACACAATAATTTGACAATACCGGCCTATAACCAAGTAAGAATAAAGTATACTTCTATTGAGACAGATAACAGTCAAACTGGCGTGTACGGTGAGAATCTTTACAGCGGTGGGTCTGTATTATTTAGAGTAGTTCCCAAAATTCAAAAATTTGACATGGATAGCAAAACAGAAATTGCAAATACGTATTTTGCATCCCTTGGCGCAAAGGTTCTAGAAAGAAATGTTTTGATCCCAATTATGTGCTTTAATCAAAAAGATCACATGCGGATACAAACTTATAATATACCGGGAAATGTCAGGATGCTCCAGCTAGTCAAAAGGGATTTGACAAGAAATCAAATCATGTTTCAACCAATAAGAAATGAAGACGGCTCTGCAATATCAATAGAATCGATTGTTGGAAATAGTAATTTGTTATTTAAAGACTATGACATAATAGATGAACATGTTTATGAGTATAAAGTTAAAGTTATGTATGGCGCTGGTGAATCTTATCTTTCGCTAAATTCTTTTGGAATTGAGTATCTCTCGCCAGATGAAAAAATCAATGCTTCACTAGATGATAGTTTCAACAATACAGCAAGTTTATGGACTGGCAATTATGCTCCTTTTAGAGTGAAGATTGAAAAAAAGCTAACTCCAGCAGATGTTCTTTTTAATCAAATTTCAGATTTTAAACAAACAGCCGATGGAAACGCGCAGTCTGCAGAAAATACTCTTTTCGCACTTTTTTCTGAGCAATTAGGCACAATAAGCTCAATGATATATGAGTCTATAATGATGAGAGTCGTAAGGTATGATATGAAGACAGGAGATATGGCAATTATTGGTGATTTTAATGTTGAATATGAAAATAGTTCTTCGGGAAAGGGAACAGCTACAGTGTTTGATAATAGCACTATGCAGCCAGGCAGGACATATATTTATGAGGCTACACCTATTATTAAGTCTGTTTTTGATCTCTTGGTAGACATAAGATCTAGATTAAAAGAACTCGCAGAACAAGCACAAGATTCAAGCAGGAATTTAATTTTACAATTACTTCAGGGTGTGGAAGTAAATATTGCATCAACAACGGGAAATAAATTTTATACACGCGATGTGTATAAGAAGGGTACAATTCAAAGCGCAAAACAGTACGTAGAACAAGTTAATGGAGACGTACTGCAGTATGGAAGAAATGGAAACAAAGTATACTACACACGTCCTGTTGCTCCGCATACAGTCACAATGCGACCAGCTGGAATAACTAAAATAAAAACTATTGACGGGATTGCAATTAAGTACGGTGATTTATTCTATAGTAGCACGAGTCAGGACAATACTGTTACATGGGTTAATCCTGAAAAAGATGACCCGACAGGATTAACAATTGGGAATAAACTGTCTGCACCTTCTAAGTCACAGCGTCAGATAACATACAGTAAAACTACAGTAAAAATAGGCATGATATTGAATGGAAATCTAGAATTTGTTGACTATGGTGTATTGACTTGTATAAAAAACAACATAAAGAGAATTGTAGGATCATTCCACGTAGTTGATAGTCAAAAATATTTTCAGTATCTAGATATAACACAAAATGACTATCAGGGAATTGTAGAATATCAAGGATACTTGATTTTAGAAAATAAAGAAATCAAAGGGCCTTTTAAATTGGGCAGAGTAATACTAGGAAGCAAATAATGGCAGGACAATCAATAACATCTGACGGTTTAAATTTAAACATATCAACAGCGTCAAAGACAGCTCAAATAAAGTCAACGCCAGCACTAACTGTACAGGCAAAACTTTTGCATGAAACATCAACAACGTATATTGATCCTGACGAAACTTCAGCAGAAATATCAATTTCTTCACCCTCTACAAAAAGCAAGGCAGAGTTTCTTGCAAATAGTTGTAAGATTAGTGCTGTCCGCCCGGAGATTCTAGGCAAGGTCGAATTTATACCATTAGTCACTAATCCCAATGATAATCCATCTATTATCAATAGCGAGTGGACATTAGGTAACAATACAGAGCAGATTAACATTACATCTGCAGCAAGACTACTAGAGATGCAAACCATAGCACAGAACATGTTATTGACAAACATATCTTCAGCAATGGATACATATGCAGGTTTTGACATGGATCAGTTTCTAAAAAGAATAGATGAGCTATTTATAAGCGGAAGAACTAATATAATCACACTTGATACACTTCCATCCATGATTGCCCAGATTAAATCTGAAATCAATAGGTCTACTGATATAGAAGTAAAAAAAATGATCAACGATAATGATTCGTTATATGTTGATTTAGTTTTAGAATACTATGCAAGAAAAATGACTGTTAAATATGCTAACGGGCTTTTGTATGAGTTGTCACGTTTTAAGACAACAAACAACAAGTATTACAATATTATGAATTCAGACCTAACACTTTTAGACGGCACTGCTTTTGGCGCGTGGGTTAATCACAGACTCGAACAGACATCAATAAGTGCACTTGTGGGATCTCCTCGCAGCTATACACTGAATTATATGAGCCTACCATCTGTTGTAACATCTGGCGAAGCAGCTTGCAATACCAAATCGTTTCTATGCGTTCTAAAGTGTCTTGCTAGAGACATGCTTGATTATTATCCTTTGCCCAATAGCGTATCTTCATACAACGGGATGTCACAGACGTCTTTACGTACACTTCCTGCGGTGACAGGAGATACACATAATGATGAATTGGGAACAAATACGTATACGGGTTTTAATATAGCAAATCTTTTTGGAAGCCCTACGCTTCGTGCCGAGTCAATAATATACGATGCAGAATATCAGTTTAATTTTGTAGTAAACGGTCAAAATGCAAGTGACTACAATAAGAACTATGACGAGATTGAGTTCATTGTCAAAGGAGCTCGTAGCAATATTCAAGAGATGTGCAAAGGTGGGTTGGGCAGCTCTGACGGTATAAGAAGTTTATTTGCAAAATCTATGATTGACATAACAGTTCATTCTAATTATGTTAATGCTGGCCAAATAGCAGGTTTAAGTTCTGCTGCTGAATTGTCTGCGGATACTCAAGATACGTATACAAACTATGTAAGAAATGCTATTTTTAGTGGGCCTCTTGACACTCAGCAAAGTATAAAATCTCTACTAGGCACACCGGTTGGTTCCTCAATTGGCTGGGAAACAAATGTCTCAGTTTTGACAAGAAACGTTGCGTCTCCCACACTTCAAGATCCTGACAGCGGTCTGCCAGTCATGCCTTTAGAAGAAGTTTCAGGCAGGATACCTGCATACAATAATGGAAATTACGATCTCGGCCCTGAGTGGTTTTTTTGGGATGGTATAATGAATTTAGAGCAGCCTGATTCTGCATTCAAAGAGCTTGCAGATTATTCAGATAGATACTCTAGGCTTGCAGAGTCACTAACTGTCGATTTTGAAACACTAAACGGTCAAAGCTCGGGCATAGATAGTGCATTTTCATCGTTAGAGATATTTAGTGAATTTAATAATTTTATTGCTGATATGATTGAAGATAAGTTATCATTGTGCGATGATTTGGGTAATGCACATACATTTATTTTCCTGGCGGCAATTCGACAGGCGATGAAAAATGATAATAATTTTGCAAACTTATACCTTTGGGCAAGAACATATGCGCTAGGCGAAGAATATGATACACTTGACACGAACAATGATGGCGCTACAGAAGCGTGGGCAGGTAGTTGGGAAAGTATGCAAACAAAAGCTTTCAGACAACCAGCAAATCGTCTAGCAGACAGCAGGGCAAAAAACTACAAAGATCAAGTCAATGGTTTTGACTCCATGAATGCAAGTGCAAGGTGGGGTGAAGAGGTATCTGTAGGTTCCTACGCTGCTGTAGAATTATTTTATAATTTATTTGATGAGTTTTTAGATGTTCCAAAGACATATTATGTGGATGATATGGACTACAGCAAAGGCAGACAGCCTACGACAAACAAATTTCGGAATAAGCAACTTTTAGAAACAAGCAGTGATGATGGTTTAGGGATGAAAAAAGTGGAACATGCGAATTACTTTAAAGATCCGTGGGCACAATATCTTAGCTCAATGGCATGGGTAAATAGAGATATATTCCAGGAGATATTTCTTTTTGAAGAAAACTTTTTAACTAGCAAGGGTTTAGATAATGTCATTGCCAGTCTAAATACCGCCAACATAACCTGGGATGAAAATGTTGAAGGTGCCAATCTAACCGCCACCGGTGCCCAGCTCAACTCACAGGAACAAAAACTTGTAAATGGCGGTGGTGCTTTACATGCACCTGGGATGTCATCTGCTGATTTTATTCAAGGAGGCCAGCCAACAACTTCACAAGCCATACTTAGACTAAATACGAACAGAAAAAGAACTTATGGGGGCTTTAATAGTACTAGTGAATTGCGCAATCTTGCAAAATTTGCATATTTTGCTAGAGTTATTGGAAAAAGTACTACTTTTAAGCTTGAAATGATAGAAAACACTGTTGACTTACGATACAAGTACTATAAAATTACTGCCAAGGCTTTAGTTGCTGCGCTAAGAGGTGAAGAATATGACAAGGCTACAATGTCAAGAAATGCATATGACGCCGCACTTGCAGAAATTAACAGTGTTAAACAAAAAATGACAGATCATTTTGTAAGTTGTACGGCACATTTGGGAATGCTGCAAGGACACGCAAAATCTTTAAATCGAAGTGTAAATCAAATGAGATCTACTTTAATGGGTCAAGGTTCATCACAAATTAATTACGGACCAGCGCTTAGCGTTTTTAAAAGTGCCCCTGGCGGCGCAAGATTATTAAACTTTTTAAGCAAACAAATGATAGCATCAAATACTTTTTCTGAGCTAGTTTTAATGAACAGTTCAAAAAGCTTTAAACATGCACCTGCAAGTGATGTATTTACAAATAAGCAGGTAAAAAACATGATAACATACTTTAGCCAACCTGACTATGGGTTTGTAACAAACAAGACACCTTCATTCAAAGCACAAGGGAGGAGATCAATACTCCACATAGGGATTCCTGCCGGCATGATTAATGAGTTGCAATTAAAAGCAATTGATTATTTTGGTACAGAAAAATATAGAGATTCAAATTTATTGTTGATAGAAATTCATAGAAAAAATATGCTAGACAATGCAGAGCGTACATATAGTACGCCATTTGTTTTTGATATGAGTAGATTCATAATAGAAGATCCTGATATACCTGCTATAGTTAATAGGCAACTGCAAGATTTTACAGATCAGGGTGTAGAGAATTTAAAAAGCAATACATGTATATACAAAATCAACTCCATAGGCGAAACAAGAAAATATGTGGGAACAGCTTATCCTTCTTCCGGACAAACAACTGGAGAAGACGTTGAGCTATATAGTCAAAGCTTTAAAAGCGCAGTTTTCACTAATCATATGACAGATCACTATCTTAAAATGTATTGTAAGGCAATGCTTGGATTAGACTTTCGCGAGTATGTATTCCAGATAAGTCAAAACGGAAAATTAACGCAAGGGCCATCAGGTGAATTAGCTGCAAATGTTTACCAACAAATGATGGATCAAAATAGTAAACTTTTCCCCGACGCAGATACAGATATTAGTATTGCAACAGAATTAGATAAGTTAAACAGGGGTATTGGAAATTCTTTATATTTTAATTCTGAAAAGTACATGCATACAACACTCTACCCTAATGCTTTTGATAGAGTGTTTTCTGTTTTGATAAATGAAAGAGACTTTATGTTTAAAGGGACAACAGTAACAGCAGGTTTTGAAAGTCTTCAAGCTGACAAAGATCGATACAAATCGACACCAACTTATAATTTAATGGGTAAGCAAATAATAAGTCACGGCTTAAATACAGAAAACCTTGATCCTGGTCATACAAAATACTATGAGCGTTACAATGAATCGTTGCAGGAAGACTCTGCCCAAATATACAATTATTATTGTACAGTAAGTATTTTACCCAGGCCTGAAGTTGAAGAGATTGGTGGTGTATCTGCAGGTACAACAAATACTGCAGCCACCACCGGCACTGGCACCGCCACCACCGGCGGCAACGTCACCGCAGCGGGCCCGTCGGCCCAAGTAACATTATAATAGTAAAGGAGTAAAAATGCCACAAGAAGATGGTTTATATAGTGACTACCAGGGTGACACAGGAGGCAATTATTCTGCAGGAAGTGGAGAATCAGCTACGATTACTGTCCCAGCAAATATCGAAATGATTAATTCCACATATGGAATCTCTTTAACAGCCCAGCAGCAGTCTTATACATCAAAGTCTGTTACGGCAATAGACATCCCAGACCCTCAATCACTTATGCTAGATTTTGTATATAATTACTATACACCAGACGAAAGAGTAAGAACAGCTAAGAGTGAAAATGATCAAATATTAGATTTGACGTCACCTGATTTAAATCAATTACTATACCAGATTACATCGCAAAAACTTCCAAGACTGGTAGAGATTCATTTCACTGCGCTTCCAAAAGAAAGCATCGAATCAACAAATATGATCCATGGTGATTTAAATATAAATATTAAAGAAAACTTGAGTAAAATTTATATTGAAGGTGCAACAAAATCCCGATCATTTGTAGGTACAGAACTAGTAGACACATTTTCAGATTCTAGCTTTTATAATTTAGCTAAATTCTCATCATTTGTCCATCATTTAAATGATCCAGATGATTCATCAAATGCAAATGCATCAAGGCTTGCAAGTAAGTTAGTACAAGGCTTGTCAGGTTCTTCTGATAAAAAGCTAATCATGGAAGTTATGTCTAATTTGCAACCACAAGGTGTTAGTTACGGATCTACAGACATACAGAACCAGCAAACGCAAGCAGCTTTTGATTCTGCTGCTAGACAATCATTTTCATTAAATTTTAATAAATTATTTTTTGAAGATATTATGTCTGCAGCATCCAGGAATAGTTCTTCTGTTTTTGAAGATGAAATTCGAGCATATCTTAACCCAGAAATTGCATTGGCTATCCAAACCGAAGCAAGAGGTACAGCAACACCGAACCTTATTAGAAAAAATGAGTATGAAATGTACGGAAGTGCCATAAGCAGTACTGATATTAGCGAAGCTATAGCTAATACAGTTGCACCAAAAATGGCAATTGTAGGCTATATTATTCAAAAATTTGAAGTTGCTCAAAATGGTTCGCTAATAACACACGAACCCATAATTGTTGAAAATAAAGAATCTAAATTTACGTATGATCCAGATGTTCTTTATGGAAAGACATATTTTTATAAAATTAGAACTGTGATTGTTTTAGAGACACTAGCATGTCGAAAGACACAAGACCAGCTTGCAAAGCAATATATGCTTAGCAGGTTTTTAATCGCATCAGAAGGTGTGTCAGCTACTGTTAATTGTGTTGAAGATATTCCACCACCAACACCTGTTAATTTAAATTTTAGATATGACTACAACTATAGAAAGCCTGAAATTAGTTGGCAATTTCCTTTAAATATCCAGAGAGATATTGTTAAATTCCAGATATTTAAAAGGCAATCAAAGGTCCAGGGTGGCAAATCTATTTCTGCAATATCACAACCATTTACATTAGTTGCAGAATATGATTTTGATCAAAGCATTATTAAGTCTGCGCCTCTTGAAAATGTGCCTACTAAGAATGTTATTAAAATGGAAGCACCTCGCGTAGCATATATCGATGGTGAATTTCAAGAAGGAGAAGAACCAATTTATGCATTAGCAGCTATTGACGCTCACGGAATGACGTCACCATACTCAGCACAATTTCAAATCAAATATGATAAGATGCGAAATAAAATTACAAAAAAATTGATATCAAAATCAGGTGCACCAAAGCCGTATCCCAATATTTATGTAAACAAAGATACTTTTCAGGATTTGATGAAAACATCAGCCAAGGATAGAATGACTATAGTTTTTGATCCTGAGTACTATCAAGTTGTAAAAACACTAGAATCAGCAGGTAAAGGTGCAAAGCAGGACGGGCCAAGCGAAATAGATTTAAAATTAATTGCAATTGACAAGTCTGCGCCTACTTATAAAATACAAATAATTAATACAGATTTACAACAAAGTGAAGTAATTGATATTTCTGTAACTGATCATGTCTCACAAAACTTGTCGGTTCCAGCAGCTAAAATATCAAAAAGCAATCTTAGTTTTGAATTTGGAATTACTACAGATTAGCATAAAACTTTTACTCTTTTTTATTGATGAGTATATTTATTGACAGGAGAATAAAAATATGGGTTTTCTAGATCACAGCACTAATAATATTATTGTTGATGCAGTATTGACAGACAAGGGTCGTGCAGCATTAGCTAGAAATGATGGAAGTTTCAATATATTTAAATTCGGTTTATCAGATGATGAAGTAGATTATTCTATAATTCAGCAATACGGAAGGACTGTCGGAAAAGAAAAGATTGAAAAAAATACGCCCATTATGGAAGCACTGACAATCGGCTCATTGTCTATGAAATATAATCTACTTTCTATTTCTAACGAATATTTGGTTTATTTACCACAGCTGTCAATCAGCGCTGGTACAGATACAGTAGTTAGTTTGGCACAAAATACAAATAATTCAACGAATACAGCGACCAGCCAAGATGTTACTGTGACAATAGCCAATACACAAAATCAATCAATTCCTAACGACCTAATTGATAGTGAAGTAAGAGTTGAAGTTAATGATTTATTTGTATCGATATCGGGTAAAACGCCTGATTTTAAATATTCTGACAATATAGCAGTCTATAGAGTAGGTACAACATCTAGCAATGGTTCTATAACTGCAGATTTTACAGTTATTACTAAATCATTTTCAACGTCGATCTTCAATACTTATAGTGTTGCAACAGGGCAGTATATTCGAACTTATATGACGATAGCAGGACTCAACTCAGGTGTTTCAGCACAAAAAGAAATACAGATTACACAGTAAAGAATTAATAAGAGGCAGATAAGTGGCTACATTTAAAACAATATCAAGCGCAGATATTAGATCTACTAGATCATACTTGAATCAATTAGTTGATTTTGTTGAACAAGACATATCTGGGTCATCTACAAGAAAAAAATATAAAGTTTTTGTAACCGGAGGCATAGGGCCCGGAGTTACATCAAGTCTATTTCAAACTATATACGACCAAGACAAACAACTTCAGACGTCAAATGCATTATTTGATATAACTCTGGGTATATATTCTGGGTCAAGCACAGTTAGTTCTTCAATTCAGTCTACAGATGCAGCTGGAAAGATGATATTTCCTTCGTCTTCATTGATGATGCGTGAAAAAGTTAATCTTTATCGTCAATTTGCACAATCATTACTTGGAGATGCAGACAATTTTTTTACATCACCTTTCTCAACAACAAATGCGCCTGCTGACTTTGCTGGTTCTACAACATCAATACCAAATGCACTTTTCTTAACTCACAAGCGACTTTTTGTTAGAGACGGAATAAAACGTGAAACATTTGCAATGAGATTCTTTCAAAGTTCATCGTATGGTAATCCTACTTATGCTAACGAGGGCTACTGGGCTAATCTAACAGTGTCGCCATTAAATCCAGCTTCTGGATCTTACATATATACTGATGTAGGTTCAGCAACATCCATTGAGACCTCTCCGGCTGGAGGTGATGTAGGCAATATTGTAGATGCATCAAATACAGCAAGGCACGTTGGTTTAATGTTCTATCAAGAGGGCATAACAGTTTTAAATTTGGACGCAATCGTATCTGGATCTCAATTAATGTCAGGTGCAATAAGTGCGATGAATAATAATGCATACGCAGATGTCTCAGCCGGTCAGGTTGTAATGTCACAGAAATTTATCCCCGGCTTCTTAACATCAGGTTCTATTGACAATATTCTTGATCACATATGCTTGACAAGATTTGGTAGCGGATCAAATACGGTTATGACATATCAGAACAATACGCAGATTAATTCTACTTTAGTATTTTGTCGTGCAACAGCAGATGAATTTAATTACTCAACAAATCCAACTTACACAACTGCTGATGGTAGAATTGTTGTTATTGATGAATCGCAAGCAAATATACAAAAAGGATTTTCTTTTGTTACGTCTGTAGGGCTATTTGATGCAAATAATGAGTTGCTTGCAGTTGCAAAGATGTCACGGCCGGTAGAAAAAAATGATGAGAAAGACTTAACATTTAGAGTGAGGTTGGACTTTTAATGTTATGGCTTTTATCTATCTTACTAGAGATCTATTTGAAAATTCAAGTGTTTTACTAAGACCTGAAGTACATTTTATCTCATCATCAGCAGGAATAACAGGTTCTGCACAAGTCTCTGCTATAGAGTTTTTAAATACAGGTAGCAGTGGATTTAGAGATATAATTAAGCCGGAAAAAACTGGTACAGGACGACATGACAATAGTAAAACTGGATCGCTGTATATTAATTCTCCAGGCTATGATGAAGGTGACTTTGAAATTATTGAACTCATAAGAACAGCCGGTGCTAGAATAAACCAAATTAGAGCACAAGGCCTGTCATCAGCAGATATATCTGGTTTTATGTCTAGGTACTTAGAAGCAGTTGGTGATGCACCTGTCTCAAGAAAATATGAAAAAACAATTGATGTATTTAGGTTTGATCCACCAGTAACAAAGTTTCAGAAAAATTCTTCTATTAAGAACAATATTAGAAAAGTTCTAATGCCTTATCACAGGACACAATACGCAAATTCTGAATTTTCTTATACTAATTATAATTCATTAAATTTTTTTACGGGCTCTATATTTCCTACTGCTTCTTGTCTCATGTATCCGAATCATACAAAAGATGATCGAGCCTATATCTACAGTCCAAAAGGCCCGTTTACTTTTGACTTTTGGATTAATCCAAGATATAAAATGGATCAAGGTAAGGAATTCAAAGCCGGGACAATATTTCATATGTCATCTTCGATTGCACTGTCGCTTATTACAGGGTCACATCAAGATGGAGAGGGAAGGATAGATAAGTTTAGATTGCTTCTTCAATTAAGTCACAGCGCTGATTATCCACCTAGTAGTTTTAACCCTGATGCGCTTACGAATACATTTCCGCAAGATTTGGTATACGCCACGGAGGATAATACACTGTCTTATAATAACTGGCATCATGTAACAGTTAGATGGGGAGGCACTGCGATAGACAATGGAACTGGAAGCATTATTATAGATGATACTAGTACAATGTTTCACATTCCATCTTCGTCACTTTTATATACAGACGGTTCTGACATTGTTTTCATGGGTAATTTTTATGATGGGCCCAATTCTAACCTCCCGATGTTTTTTAATTCAAATGCAGAAGAAAATGAAGGGGTTACAGATTGGAATGATGGAGCTGCAGGTTCTACTGACCCACCTGAAAATACTTATAGTTTGAGCCACCCACTAAATGCAGAAATACATGATGTCAAGCTTTATGATAAGTTTTTATTTTCAAAACAATTGTTTGAAATAAGAAATAATGGGCCTACAGAATATGGTAACGGGTTAGTATTTTATGTTCCACCACTGTTTCAAGCAGAGACACGACAAAGACTAGTGTTGCAAACACCTTTCCAGAAAATAATATCGACAACAGACGACCCTTTTAATGTAGCATTTTCATTTGGTGTGGGTGGAAAATTAATTAATTTAGAAAATTTTACTCGAGAATTTGTGTCAGGTGAATTTCCAAGATTATTTCATTTAACAGCATCGGAAATTGAACAAACAATTGAGAACATTACTGCAGATGAGTATATTTACGGTACTATTCCTGAATCTAAGCTTTCACTTGCAGGCGTATCATATGCATCTGGGTCTACACTTAAGAGAAATTTTACTTTATTGCCTAATGACAACGGCCTTTTTAGGCCTAACTACTTTCCTATAAATAGCGGCTCTAAAGCACTTAAGAAAGTATTTTTAACGCCAGGCGGAGGTTATGATTATTCTATAATTAATTTAGAAAATTTAGTTCCTTCATCGTCGCTTTTTGAAGGTTTAGTATTTCAAACTGGAAGCATATTTGATCAGATTGTTGGTGCATCCCCAGAAAATCCAGGCGTTGCACCAGGTGCAGTTTTAACAATTGCGCAAAGAACACGAGATTTAAGCTCTAACGAAATTGTTGTATTTGATATATCTAATTTATATTACGGCAATAGAATACACCCAGGGTCTTTTACTGCAGTCGATAGTGATCTTACCGGCTCAAGAGGCAGAATCAAACTTACGTTTAAAGATAACGGGGTG
>Ga0209362_1002493_pt1 | contig 13504 bp, 12 predicted proteins | sample SaaInlV_165m_DNA_FD_184680 | JGI IMG/M metagenome (GOLD analysis project Ga0209362, IMG submission 184680) | Marine microbial communities from expanding oxygen minimum zones in the Saanich Inlet - Saanich Inlet SI037_S3LV_110m_DNA (SPAdes)... | ecosystem: Environmental > Aquatic > Marine >...
TGTACTCAGAGGGCGCCTTATCGACCAGGCTGAGCAGAGTTTCGCGCCCTACACGTACCCGTTGGCCGTCGATTTCGGCATCGGTTTTTCCCCAGGTCTGAAGTGCTGCGTCTTCGCGAAAGTCCACCCCGATCTCTTCGACGATTCGCATCGCCAGTTCGTGAATCTGCTCAACCCCTTCTGCGTTGGCAACTTCATACACGGGCACATTGGGTATCAGGGCCGGGTTGTGCACAATCGGTGCGTTAATACGTTTCGCACGCCGAGTTGCCCGACCTCCTTTTCGGATTTCTTTATCTTTTTCCATCGGCTGAGTTCTGCTGGTACCAAAAACTACATTCGAGGGCGATGGTTCTTAGGATCGTAAGGCGAGTCGGCGATGACAATCGCAGGCACGCGTCGTTCGAGCACCTGTACCTCAAGAGGTGTACCCGGGGTGGCCTGGTCGAGCTCTACATATGCCATCGACAGGCAATTGCCGATATTGTGAGACGTGGCCCCGGACGTGATGCGCCCCACCAGACGGCCGTCCCGGAAAACACTCTCGTTCATCCAGGCGTCAGCATCGACAGTCTCTACCTTAAGGGCCACCATCTTGTGTTTTAGTCCGGCATCACGCTGCTTAAGCAGCGCCTGTTGGCCGACAAATTCGTCTTTATCCCACTTGATAAAGCGATCAAGGCCCGCCTCAAGAGCGGTGTGCTCCAGATCCAGATCGCGGTAGATGGCGCGGTAGGATTTTTCCAGGCGCAAAGATTCAATAGCCCGATAACCACAGTGTTTCAGGCCGTGGACCTCACCCGCACGACAGATCTCCTCAAAAAGATGCAGGTTATAGGCGATCGGATGGTACAACTCCCAACCGAGTTCTCCTTCGTAGTTGATGCGCATCATGCGCACGTCAGAGGCAAGGCCTACCGTCAGGGCTTGGGCGCTCATCCAGGGAAAAGCATCGTTGCCAAGATCACCGTCCACCAGGTCCTGCAGGATGTCTCGGGCTTTGGGTCCCACCAGCGTCAGTCCGCCACGCTCAGCCGTCACGTTTATTAGGGTGACCGTGCCGTCAGCGGGTAGGGTCTTTTGCAGCACATCAAAATCATGTCGTTCGCCGCGGGGTGTTCCCACCAGGTAAAAGCTTGTCTCGCCAAGGCGGGTAACTGTGAACTCACAGCGAATGGTGCCCTTGTGGGTCAACAGGTGCGCCAGCACGATGCCGCCAATTTTGCGAGGCATCCGGTTGGCTAGAATTCGATTGAGCCAGACTTCCGCACCCGGGCCGCTGACTTCGAACTTGGCCATGGGTGTCATCTCAAAAAGTCCCGCGGTTTCTCGTACGGCTCGACATTCGGCGCCGATATGAGGCATGGAATTGAAAGTGCGATAACTCCAGGTGTCTTTAGCTTCGCATCCTTCGGGCGCGAACCACAGCGGTATCTCCCAGCCATATACGGCGCCCCAAACAGCACCCGCAGCATTTAGCCGGTCATAGCAGGGCATCGTTTTTGCTGGGCGGGCCTCGGGCCATTCGTAACCAGGATAGTGGATTCCAAAGTTGTGTCCGAAGGCCTCCTTGTTCTTGCGGCCGGTGTAAACCTTGTTGGCATAGGGTCCAAAGCGTCGCGGATCGACTTCGCCAAGGTCAATATGTGGCTCGCCATCCACGATCCAGTTGGCCAGCTCGGCGCCGAGTCCCCCACCCATCAACAGCCCGCCGGTGAAGCCTTCGGCGAGCCAGAGATTCCGTTTGCCCCAGGCCGGGCCACATAGCGGCAGGTTATCGGGTGAGGTGCAGATCGGACCACGCACGTTAGCCTTAATACCGACCTCACCTAACACGGGCACGAGATCCAGTGCGGCGGCCCAGTTGCCTTCTACTGCGTCCATATTTTCAGGCAGCAGATCGGCACCAAACCATTCTGGTACACCATCACGGGCGAAGTGTTCGAGGTTGGTCGGGCGCTCGTAGGGGCCAAACATTAATCCATCGCGCTCTTCACGCACATAGCCATTGATGGCCTCGTTACGCAGTACGGGCATCTCGGCCAAGCCCTGGTCCTTGCGGGCACGGACTTCGGGCACGGTTTCTGTGACCCAGTACTGGTGCAGGATAGGAAAGCAGGGCAGGTCGAGACCTAGCATGCGTGCAGTCTGCTGCACATAGTTACCGGTAGCGGTCACCACGTGCTCACAGACGATGTCACCCTGGTTTGAGCTGACCTTCCACTCACCCGAGGGCAATGCCTTGATCGAGTGGACTTCAGTATTGAGGTAAATATGAGCACCCAACTGCTTGGCGCCTTTGGCAAGGGCCTGGGTAACATCGGCCGGGGCGATATGGCCATCGTCGGGGTTATAAATCGCGCCCAGCAGTTGCGGGCTTCGCTGCATCAGCGGCCACAGGTCTACCGTTTGTTCAGGAGTGAGAATCTCAGCACGCACGCCCTGCGTTTGAGCAATAGAAGCATAGTTCAGATACTCATCCATGCGATCGGGCGATTCGGCAATGCGTAGTTGGCCACATTTGTGCCAGCCGATGCTCTGGCCAGTTTCTGCTTCAAGCCCTTCGTAGAGGTTAATGGTCTTTTGGATCAACCGGCCGAACTTGTATGAAAACGAGTACAGCGGGATGAGGCCTGCGGCATGCCAGGTCGACCCAGCGGTCAATTCTGTTCGCTCGAGCAAGCAGGCATCGTTCCAGCCTCGATGGGCCAGGCTATACAGTATGTTGGCGCCAACGCAGCCACCTCCGACAACAACAATGCGTGCATGTGATTGCATTCGCTTTACCTGATATTTCTAAATGGGGATTTCTCGGTACCGCCCTAACGGGGGTTGTCCAGCCAGCGGTTGGTGATCATTGTTTCATTTTTTGCGGGGGCCAGTGGACCTGTCAATCTCTGTCCAGATGCCAGGCGAGAAAAGTATCCATAAACGCTCAGCGCAGACCCAAGTCACCTGTCACGGCTGCGTCAATCTTCGATACAGTTGCGACACCCTCATTAGGGGCTATTTCTCACTATGTTGTATGTCATTAGCAATGAGCGCCTTGTAAGAGCGAACAACAGACTCTTGGCAATACCCGTTAATGATCATCCCCAGATGCCACACCAAACAAATGCACGCGAGTTTGTTCGTCTGGCGCTTCATTGCCTCGTTTGGACCTTTTCTCTTTAAATAGATCGTAGCCACGTCGCAACGCGGGCCGTTGTTTTAATGAGTCATACCAGCGCCTGATATTGGGATAGTAACTTAGGTCAATAGTCTGGCTTTTGTAAGTCAGTATCCACGGCCAACAGGCCATATCAACAATACTGTACTGATCTAAGATGTATTCGCGCCCGTTAAGGCGCTGTTCGAGCTCTTTGAAAAGCCGAAGCACTTCGTGCCGATAGCGCCCGACCGCATACGGAATTTTTTCCTTGGCATAGAGCGCAAAATGCCCGTGTTGGCCCATCATGGGGCCCAGTTGAGTTGTCTGCCAGAGCAGCCACTGCAGCGCCTGGTACTGGTCTTGTGTTTCGTTAGGCCAGAACTGCCCCGATTTTTCTGCAAGGTACATTAAGATTGCACCAGATTCTGCCAAAGCAAATGGCGCTCTTTGTCCCAAGGGTTCATGATCAACAATGGCTGGCATACGATGGCTTGGGCTTATCTTTTCGAATTCTTGAGTGAATTGCTCGCCTTTGCCCAACTCGGTTGGGATGACGTTGTAGGCCAGACCCATTTCCTCCAAAGCAATGGATATTTTCCAGCCGTTAGGCGTGGGCCAGAAATACAAATCAATCATCCGGGTTATCCAGTTTTGTGATGCGCTTCAGAGCGTTGAGATGTCCAGTGAGTATAGGAGCAATCACTGAGCGTGCTGCAGCGTGGTTGTTGTATTCGTCCATTGCCGTCAATCTTCCTGGGGTGAGTCGCGTAGGGTCAGTGCCGGTAACGAGAAGATGGATATTAATGAGTTGTACCCTGTGTGGCTGTTTGGCCACTGTCGGCGTTATCTGTGTTCCGGTTTGCGGTGAGTCTGAAAGACTGTAAAGCGTATCCATGGGCTGTGGATGATGCACCAGGCAGTTAGGCCGGATAGCTTTCATTACCAACCGCGCCGGAGGCTTTCAAAGCTGATATCTCCTCGTCAGAAAATCCCAGCTCGATTAATACTTCATCGCTGTGCTCACCCAATTGCGGTGCTCCCCTGGGTTCGCTGGGCGGAGTCCCTTCAAAACGAGCGGCGACCCGTGCCTGGCGTAAGCGGCCAGCGATCGGGTGATCGTGCTCCCGGAGAATATCGCTGGCGATAACCTGCGGATGTTTGATGACCTCGTCGCGAGTCAGGGCTGGCGCCGAGGGCACGTCTTCTTGGTCAAAAATATCCAGCCACTCGCGGGTTGTCTTGGAGAGCAATACTTCCTGAACGACGCCGAGTCGATCATTCACATTATGGCCTCGCAGTTGAGGTGTTTTAAAGCGAGCGTCTTCAAGCAGGTCAGGCCGTTCAAAAGCGCGGCTCAGCGCTTCCCACTCCTTGTTGGTCATGGTGGATACCGTCATATATCCGTCTTGTGTTTCGTAGATCAGATCGATAAAACTGGCCGCCGCTTGATTACTAACCGGCTGGTCGACATAGGTCTGGCCTCCCATGTCCGAAGCCCAGAGAAAATTCAGCACCGCATCGAGCATGGATAGCCGCACATGCTGGCCTTTCCCCGTGCGTTCACGCGCCAGCAGGGCAGCGGTAACTGCTTGAGCGGCATAAATCGCAGTGACTTTGTCCGGCAGAATTGTGCGGATCAGCCGGGGCCTTTCCTGGTCCGAGCCAGCCTGTACGGTGGCGAGGCCGGATATCGCCTGAATAATCGGATCGTAAACTGGCTTTTTTGCCAGGGGGCCTCTCTCACTGAAGCCAGACATCGAGACATAAATAATGTTCGGCGCTACTGTGCTGATCTCACTATAAGAAACCCCAAGTCGCTCAACAACGCCGGGACGAAAGTTCTGTATTAACACATCTGCGTTCGATGCCAGTTTTTCGAGAACCGCCCGGCCTTGGGTTGATTTCAGGTTAATGGTGATCGACCGTTTGCTGCGATTGATGTTCAGGAAGTTTGACGATAGGCCATGGCGTTGAACACCAACGGCCCGGGTATGATCGCCAACGCCGGGCACTTCTACCTTAATCACATCTGCGCCCTGGTCTCCCAGCATAGATGCTGCCCAGGGGCCAGTCAGCATACTGGTGAGTTCTACTATCCGGTAGCCGGTCAGCGGTCCAGTCATCAAGTTGTTCCCAAATTGCCTCGTTGTGCGCCGAGTTGTAGGTCAGTGTAATTCTTTGTCGTTGAAGAATGTCCAGGCCATTGCCAACTTTCTAGCGTGATTCTTAGAATTTGTGACTGGTGGATCTGGGCAATCGGCAGTTTTGGCAAAAACTCATCGGCCGCAAACTCTACAGCATTGACCAAGGGGCCTTTGCCGATTGAAGTGACTCCTTATTCCATTCGATCTGGTATTCGAACATGGGTTGCAGTTTAGGTCGGCTCATAACCAGGTTCATACACTGGCGTATGGCGGCAAAGGGCTTAAGTACGTCAAGATAATAAATCAGTGCGACCCAGTAACTGAGCGATAGGTCAACCAGACTGAACCGGTCACCCAGGTGATAGGGGCCGTTTTCGCTCAGTCGTCCATCGATAACCTTGAGACAATCTAGTGCGTCGTTCAATGCGATCTGTTTAACCCGCGGTATATCGGCATCATTCAGTGAAAAGCGGTGCGGATAATAGTAACGTTTCATCACCGGTTCCAGATCGTCACAGATAGTGAACAGTCCACTGAGAAACAATCCACGCTCTGTTTCATCGGCCCGTGGAGCAAGATGGACCAGTTGATGTCGTTCGCTCAGGTATAGATTAATGGCGTGGGTCTCATAAAGAGCGACCCCTTCGGCTGTGATCAGAGCAGGCACCCAACCGAATGGATTGATCTTCAGAAATTCGGTGGACCGATGCTCATTTTTCAGGATGTCGATCTCTCGAAGTTGGTAGTCAATGTTTCCCTCGGCCAACACCATTTCGACCATGAGCGATCGGGTGAATCTACCTCCGTAAAGAATATACATGGCAATTTTTCAATAGTGGCGGGCGAAAGACCAAGTTATCGGATGAATCTTGATTAACCATAGATTCTGACAACAAGACAAAACTGCTACGCATAAGCTGAAGGCAGTTGGCGCGGCGTGGTATAGGATGGATTTGTACGCTGATGATTAATCGTCGTTGCGATTTCACGCATGGCTCTGAGCACACCACGAGTTGGGAGGGGGCACTGATCTTTTATGGCACGGTGTAACTTGGGCAGCGCATGGAAGGGCACCTGGGGAAACATATGATGCTCAATGTGGTAATTCATGTTCCAGTACAGCAATTGCAGCAGTGGGCTCACCATCATGGTTCGGGTGGTATGCCGGTGATCTCTAATGTTCTGTGCCATTCCAAAATGCTGGGTTGCCAGAATCACGCCATGGGTCGGTGCGCCAAAAACCCGAGGCAGTATCAGCATTGTCACGGGTAGCCATGACTGGGTCGCGATAGACCAGGCGATCACAGCAAGGTAGGCGAGCAGGTACGCTTGCGCCTCGATGAAAGCATGATGCATTTTCTCAGCAGGAATGCAGCCGGTTGCATCGTTGCCGGGTCGATGGAAGGCAAGCAGGGCAGTAGCCTTAGTGAAGTACCAGATACTTCCGATATCGATCAACTCCTTTACAACAAAGTCTTTCCAGGTCATCGGGTTGGTCAGGATGATCTCCGGATCGTCACCCACAATGGCTGTCCTGGAATGATGCCGGGCATGCACGAAGCGCAGAAGACAAGGCGTTTGCTGCACCATGAACCCGAAGATAAAGAGCACAGTTTCGTTCAGCGCCCGGTTTCGAAACGGCGTACCGTGAGAGGTCTCATGGACCACGCTGGTGGCAAAGATCCAGATACTGCCGTAAAAAAAGAAGGCGGGTATGCTCCACCACGTGCCGACCGATATCAAAGCCAGCGCAGCGGTGATCCCCAAAAGCGCGCAAAAATAGGCAAGATATACCAGCCCATGCCAGTTGCTGCGCCGAGAGAGCCTCTTCAGCAGTCCCCGGTCAATATCGCATCGATACCAGTTTGTCAGGTGAGGCTCTTGCACTGCAGTGTTTGACGCCATAAGGTTTTCTTTGTTTAAAGGCGGCCTTGGAGCAAATGGGTTCAGCCGTTGAAGGCGCTGATGATAAGCGATCAGATCGAGTTCACGTCCTATTGCAATAGCAGATGTGTCGCATCCAAGTAAAGACTTGTCTAGGGTCGACTGGATCTTAGGGTGAAAATTGACACCATGCCCATATGGACTTTTTAAGACTTGCTTGAATAGAATCGCGCAGGCGTTAAAGATCTAAGATTAGCCAGAGAGCGTACTCATGCCACGTATCCTTAGCCCTCAGCAGGTCGAGCACTTTTATGAGTTTGGTTATTGTGCCCCTGTGGATGTGATGTCCGAAGATGAAGCCCACGCCCTGAAGTTGCGAGTCGAGGCCACTGAAGCCGTGTATCCTGAGGATTTGAGTCCGACCAACCGCAACAATCCTCATCTTGCCTTCAAATGCTTTGACGAGATAGCACATCACCCGGTGATTGTTGACGCAGTCTCAGACCTTATCGGGCCGGATATTCTGTTATACGGCTCTGTGCTCTTTTTTAAAGAGCCCCGAAGCGCGGGCTTTGTCAGTTGGCATCAGGATGGCACCTACATGGGAATAGAGCCACATACTTTTGTGACGCCATGGCTTGCTTTGACTCCAAGCAATGTGGAACTTGGATGCATCAAGGTTATTCCGGGAAGCCACAAAGGCGGCATCCTCAAGCATCATGATTCTTTTGCAAAAGACAATATCCTGACCCGTGGGCAGGCCATCGAAGATATTGATGAAAGCGCTGCAGTTGACCTTGTGTTACGGCCAGGTCAGATATCCTTGCATCATGCAAGAACCGTCCATGGATCGATGCCCAACCGGGGTGATCAGCGGCGTCTGGGAGTGGCTTTGCAATGTTATATGCGGCCAGAGTGCAAGCAGGTCATCGGTGAGAATCTAGTGCAGGTGGTGCGGGGTTGCCATGAACTATCTGGTTATTCGATACTGAACCGGCCAGTCGAGGACATGGATCAAGTGGCAGCGAGCGAACGCGAGCGAGCGAACGCAAACTGGGCGAAGATTCTTTATCAGGGAGCGTCTCAAGTCAGAGCCTACTGACGAGGGCGAGTGGTTGAGCCGAGTGGTTAAGCTTAGTGGCGAGGCTCAGGGTTCTCGGTATGCCCGTCGACGGCAATCACCTGGCCACTCACCAGCGCTGCACTGTCGCTGGCAAGAAAGACTGCCATGTGGGCAATATCTTCCCCTTTAACAAGTTTTTTCATCGATGAGCCACTGGCGTATTCATCCAGAATTTGCTCGGCTGTTTTGCCTTTGACTTGCGCCTCGCGCTCAGCCACAAATGTCATACGCTCACCTTCAACCGGGCCAGGGCAAATCGCGTTAGCGCGGATATTAAACGGCCCCAGTTCGATGGCCAGGGTTTTCATCAGACCAATGACTCCCCATTTTGCTGCGACATAGGGCGAGCGGTTACCAAAACCAAATATGCCGGCGGTCGATGAAGTGATGATGATGGCGCCGGAGCCTTGCGCCTTCATCAGCGGCGCCGCATGTTTGGCAAAAAGAAAAGTACCTTCCAGACTGACTGAAACACAGGCGCGCCACTCTTCTATCGAGATCTCGTCAACAGGTGCACCCGGCCCGGCGACGCCAGCGTTAGAACAAAGGGTATCCAAAGAGCCCCACTGATCTTGTAGTTCAGCAAAGAGGGCGCTTACTGCTGCTTCATCAGTTACGTCGAGGCAGTTAGTCTGCCAGTGGTCCGGGCAGGTTTTTAGTGCCGTTGTATCAATGTCTACCACCCAGACTTTTGCACCTTGCTCATCGAATGCATGCGCCATTGCGCGGCCGATGCCGCCGGCACCTGCGGTAATCAGTACCCGTTTCGTCATGGATTAAGGCGCTGGGTGCGTTTTTCTATCCACCAGGGTTGTTCACAGATGCGTCCAAGAAATTCCACCATGACATGAGCGCCCAGGTACGCAGTCACACCTGTGCCGACGTCCAGTTGTGGGTTCACCTCGACAAAATCAAAGGCGATGACTTCCGTACGCCGCGCAATTGCATCCAGAGTGTCGCGCAGTTCGGAATAGGTCATGCCGTTGGGTTCGGCCGACACACAGCCAGGTACCAGCGATATATCGAGTACGTCCACATCAATGCTGACGTAGCATTTGGCGCCTTGGGGCACCATGGCCGCCAAACCCTCGGGCCCCATCTTTCGAAACTGGGTCATCGTGACCAGGTCATTGCCTTCTACGATAGGGTCCTCGATCATGTCTGCAGAGTGACGCAGGCTTCGTATACCAGCCTGGATCAGGTTCTTGACGTTTGGCATCGGTGAGATGTGCCGAAAAGCATGGCCATTGGTGAATTGCAGATCGTGAATAAAGGGGGCGTAGTCGGAATGCGCATCGAAGTGAATCACATAGATGTCATCTTTGATGGCCCTGACTACCGGGTAGGTGATGGCGTGGTCACCACCCATGACCACCAGCAGATCACATCCTTCCCTGGCTTTGCGGGTCATCTCGGTCGTGTTGTCAAAAGTACGTTTGATATCGGCTGGCCAGATGTCGGCATCCCCAAGATCGGTAATCAGACCCTGTGACATTTCGACTTCAAGGTATTGCTTTCTGTTCTCGGGGTCGTAATAGCCCGCACCACCCTGACCAAAACGCAGTGAATGTTCGCGTAGAGCCCGCGGCCCCATGCGTGAACCGGCCATGAAGGGCGACCCTTCATCAGTGGGCACGCCCATAACTGCAATACCGGTATCGAGGGTTGCAAGGTCCGTACAGATACTGGAGCGTAAAAAGGACGGTATCCCAACAAACGGCTGGTTCAAACGAAAATTATCATCGACCACTTTTATCCCCTCCGACTGATAGTCTGATTTATCCGCAAGACCGAACTGAAGAATTTCCTCAGTGACCCTGATGATTGCTCATAAGTAGAAGGCATCCTACACTACCTTTTCCTAGATTCGAGTCGTGCGTCGACCTGGCATCGCCGCCCCCTTATCCATCGGCGCCAGGTCTGGAGGCGCGGTGAAGATCTTATGGCAGAACAAGAGGAACTGTAATGAGTGTTGAAGCAACGGGCGCCGAGGCGATGGTTAATACTGAGCGCTATCCAGTGGGCGATCTAGATTCTAAGCCTGGTATTGCCTTAACGAAGACCTGCCGTGAGGAGTTTGTCAGTAGTGGGCTTTGCATATTGCCTGGCTTTATTCGTTCTGACGCGGTAGACGAATTGGTACACGAAGCCAATGGCGCGCTCGAGCAGGCTTATTTCTGTGACAGTACGCATAATGCCTATCTGACTGATACAGCCCCCGATCTCTCCTCGGAGGACGTCACGCAGCATCAGGAGTCTACGTTTGTAGGGTCTGTGGCCTATGATTTGCTTGCGGATGGTGGTGCCCTGAAACGGCTGTATCACTGGGACCCGCTGAAAGACTTCATAGCCGCAATTCTGGATAAAGACCCGCTTTTCCGGTTTGCAGATCCGCTAGGTGCTTGTTCGATAAATGTGTTTGTTGATGGTGGGCAGCACGGCTGGCATTTTGATGAATCCGAATTCACTATCACTTTGATGCTGCAACAGCCTGACGAAGGGGGATTGTTTGAGTATGTGCCACAGATCCGGGGACTAGATAACGAGAAGGAAATTGTTCAGGGCGTGCTGGATGGCAACCGGCAAGGGGTTATGCAGCTACCGTTTACCCCCGGCACATTGCTGGTATTCGCGGGGAATCAAACCATTCATCGCGTCACGCAGATGCGTGGGACCGTGCCCAGGCTGGTGCCGGTACTGTGTTACGCCGAGAATCCCGATCTGGTCAATAGTACGGAGGTGCGCAAGCTCTTCTGGGGGCGCGCCTAAACTGCGCCTAAACGGCTGAGCAGGTGCCGCAAGAGCGGCTTAGCACTTTCCAGTGCTGAATAATGGGTTCCATTCGAACGAGTCAATCCGAGTCTGAGGTTCAGTGGTTCCGGCTGGTGAGGGCGTCAGAAATCAAGCTGATCACCTCGAACATCACCGCCGCCGCGGTATGCGCGGTAATCTGATTGGGCGAATCCTTGGTGGGCATCATGCAGACCACGTCGCCGCCGATAATATTCTTGCCGCGTACACAGCGCAGTAACCGCATGACCTCGTCCACCTGAAAGCCCTGGACTCCAGCCTCGATGTTCGCCACGCCGGGCGCTACCGTTGGATCCATACAATCCAGATCAAAGGTAATGTAGAGAGGTGCGTCGCCGACCCGGTCATTGATAATCTGCATGGTCTCTTCGGGCCCGATGCGGCGGTAGCGATCCATAGTAATGAGCTCATAACCCAACTCCTTACTGGGGTTGAGCCAACTCAGCGTGCGCGGATTGCCGCGCATGCCGATCTGGACACTGTGACTTGCGTCGATCAGGCCGTCACGAACCAGATAGCTTGCCCAGTGGGCGGCTGATTTGACGGCACCCAGAAAATGCGGCACCTGCTCATAAGCATCGGTGTGAGCATCAAAATGCAAAAAGACCGCTTTCTCGCCGCCGGTGAGTTTTGCATCCGGCCCCGAAATCGCCTGAATGATGCCGCCGGTGACCGAATGATCCCCGCCGACCGATACCGGGCGAGCACCTGCCGTATCGATCGCCCGGTAGAAATCGGTGATCCGTTCTATACATGCCTCGTTGTCGTTCGCCTCGGGCAGTGGCACATCACCCAGATCATGGATCCGGTGGGCGGTCCACGGATCGACTCCAAAATCCATGTGTACCCTTTTTGCCATGGCCGACACGTGGCGTAAGGCCCGTGGACCCAGATGTTGATCACGCTCGGTAGTACCGTTACCGGTAGAGTGCGGTACACCTACCAGCGCAATGTCCGCATTTGCTGGGTCACGGTCCAGTGGAGCCCGGAACAGGGTTGGGATATCCCACCAGTAAAGGGAGTCGAGCATCATTTTGTCGGTGTCGGAAAGGGCTTTAATGGCCATAGCAGTTATCGAAATTCCAAAAGGGGCTGCAGTTTAGTGCATCCAGTTATACAGAATTACCAAAGATCAATTGACAGTGGTTTCTCTTGGGATATATCGTAGCACCTGATTTCTTAACGGCCCCAATGGGTTAACCAATAACGATGCCCAATTAACCTAACCGTTTATGCAGACCTTAAAAAAATTTCCCTTAAGTAGTGATGGCCTGCCCACCCGGGGTGCGGTCGCCGCTTACGAGCGCGACGGCGTGGTCTGCCTTGAGGGCGCATTCAGCCATGAATGGGTTCAGCAGGGTCGCAGGGCTGTGGCTGCTGCCATCAGAACCGCTTCCGATAGCTCCACCCGCGAAGATCATAAAAATGATGGCGAATCCGGAACATTTTTTTTCGATACTTTTTTATGGAGACGGCTGCCGTCCTTTGAGAAATTCACTTTCAGGTCTCCAGCCGCACGATTGGCGCAGCGGGTGATGCGCAGCCGGGGCTTACTCCTTTATTTTGATATGGCCATCGTCAAAGAACCGGGCACCAGTACCCAGACGCCATGGCATTACGACGAGGCCTACTGGCCAGTTTCCGGCACACAGATATGCAATGTCTGGACCGCGCTGGATGATGTACCCGAGGAAACCGCTCTTCGCTTTGTTTTAGGCTCACACAAACTGGATCAGAACTACAAGGCGATAGATTTCTTTACAGAAAAAGGCATGCGAGGCCACGAAGATCCTGATCCGCCTCAATGGGGCCATGATTCACAGGGTTACGAGATTGCCTGTGCACCGATGAAGGCTGGGGATTGCGCCATTTTGAATTTTCGCACCCACCACAGTGCTCCGGGTAATCTGCAGCGGCGCAACCGGCGTAGGGTCATATGTACCCACTGGTTCGGAGATGACGCACGCTTTGATGACAAGCCCTTTGAGTGCAATCCTGATGAGCGGGGTGATGATTTGGTGCACGCAGGTGCACTGGAGTGCGAAACTTTTCCGCGCCTGATCTGATTTCTTTTTTCCAGATTACCGCTTCACGAATGTCAGCCACATAAGTTAGTCCGGCCACGGCCGCGCTGGGCCGGGCTGATGCTCAAAACGATTCAGAGCTGACTCGTCCACTGTGACGCCTAGCCCGGGTTTATCACAAAGCTTAAAAGCATGATCCTCACCGTGCTGCCAGTGCAATACGCAAAATTGATCCGATGCGGCTTGAAACCGGGGAAAGTATTCCACACCGGCCAGGTTCGGAATGATTGCGGCTATATGCAGGCTGGCCGCAAGGCCCAGCCCCATAGTGTTGAAGTTATGAATCGCCATCTGGCAGGACTGCGCG
>Ga0209362_1002505_pt1 | contig 13467 bp, 11 predicted proteins | sample SaaInlV_165m_DNA_FD_184680 | JGI IMG/M metagenome (GOLD analysis project Ga0209362, IMG submission 184680) | Marine microbial communities from expanding oxygen minimum zones in the Saanich Inlet - Saanich Inlet SI037_S3LV_110m_DNA (SPAdes)... | ecosystem: Environmental > Aquatic > Marine >...
CGATCGCTTCCGTTTCAGGATCGAGCATCGGGTCGAGCATCGGGTCGAGCATCGGGTCGAGCATCGGGTCGAGCATCAAATCCCTCCACCGGGCCCCTGGATGCGTTTCCAGATCCTACCGATCTCCGCGCGAGTTTGTTTCTCCCACGCTTCATGAGGAAACTTCTTGAGCACCATTTCGAGAGCCGATGCCGCCTCACCAAGACGATTTTTTCGCTCCAGTTCCTTGGCGTGGTCCATCGCCTTCTGCCAGCGCTTCTCGACCATCTTGAGCAGTTCCACCCGTCGCTGCTCTGGTGGAGCCTCCGGAGGGAGTTCCAGACCCGTCACCTCGGTCAACAGTCGACAACAACTGGCAGTATCTTCCTTGCCCAGCACCAGAGTCGCACGATCGAGCAACTTCGTGGCGGCGGCCGATTTGCGAGCCAGCATGCGGGTCTCCTGGCTCGCCTGCCGCAGCACCTTCTTCAGGGTGGAGGAAGAGATGTTCTTCCCCTGGAGACGAGCGCGCTGGCGACCGAACAGGTCGAGCACCGCCACCACCGTCTCTGGAACTGGCGGACCGAGAGCGGATTCGATCACCTTTCGTGCCCGCTTTCTCGACCAGTGATCTTCCCCGTCCTTTGCTGAAACCGAATCCGCTGCGACTGGCCATTGCATATCGCCGGAAGAATCGACGACCCATACGATCCGAATCAACACCACATCCTTGAGTAGCCTTGCGGTCGAGGAGTTGCCCAGCTGTTGTTCCAGGTGTCGAGCCGGCCCCGCATCAGTAGGAGATTCAAGCAGCACCAATTGCGGCTGACGCAGTTGCAAGGCTCGAGGTAATCCCTGCTCTGGCGACAACCAGGGCAAAGCATCGGGAGTATCACTGGCACCGAGCAGAGCGGCGCAAAGACACACCAGCACCAAGGCGCGACCCCATCGATCGAGCCCCTGCTGGAGCGGGTGGTCACTACCGACTCCCACCACCTGAGATTCCACGGTTTCATGCATTGGTCGAGCCTCCATCCTGCGGACCTGTCCTGGTCCCCCTGAAGGTAGCAGGCCCATCCCTGTACCGCTTCCCCTTGCTCACCGATCCGCCTGCGATCATGATGAGTGCCTGAACTGCAATCGGATACACAGAAAACCCCCCTTGGACACCGAGGGAGACAGAGGAGAAGTCGCAGGTGACGAAATTGATCGATGTGCCCTCCACCTCTGGACCGGATCAGGAATCTTCCGCAGGAAGACACCCATTCCTCGACAAAGAGGGACAGAAGATCCAGGGGTTGTTCGATGAGATCGCCCCTCGCTACGATCGACTCAATCGCCTTTTTTCCTTCTCGATCGATCTGTGGTGGCGTCGCCGTGCAGTCCGCAGCCTTCGTACACGTCCAGGAGACAGGGTTCTCGATGCCTGTTGTGGCACGGGAGATCTCGCGATGGCACTGCTCGAACAGGTTCCCGAGGCCGAGGTAATCGGAAGCGATTTCTCACTCCCGATGCTTCAGGCAGGAAACAGTAAGTATCTCACGGCTCGCAGTCCGGCGCTGGTAAGAGCCGATACGATGCACCTGCCCTTCGATGACTGCACCTTTGATGGGGCGATGGTAGCTTTCGGAATGCGCAATGTCGTGGACCTGGATCAAGGCCTGCAAGAACTGCGTCGCGTCCTCAAACCTGGCGGACGATTGATGATTCTCGAGTTCACCGAGATGCAAAATCGTTGGATCCGGCCATTCTCGACCTTTTACCAGAGCCAACTGCTCCCACGCCTGGGCAATCGACTGTCTGGCTCGCGGGTCAAGGCCTACAGTTATCTCGACGAGTCGGTGCGTGACTGGCCCGATGCCGAGCGTCTGGCGGAGAAGATTCGAAGCGCCCCCCTTCATGCAGTCCGCCATCACACTCTATTCCCGGGCAATGTTGCAGTACACGAAGCGGTGCGCGGGTAAGGAGATCGGTTTGACTCGATACCACCAGCTTCTGATCGCCCCTGGAACCAAGTTCTTTCCATCAAAGATCGCAAAAGATAGCGCTCCCATCCTCGAGAGCACCGTGATCGATGAAACCCGGCGGCTCAGGATTTGTGGCGGCTGGTGGCTTCGAGATGGGACTGAACAACAGGCCAAGTCGCTGCAGTCACTCGCTCTCGAGCACGGAATCCCCCTGCGTCACATCGATGCTCCACAGCCATCGGAGAAGGTCGAAGTGATTCGTACCATCCGAGCGTCCTTCCGTGACGATCGGCTTGAACTGGTCACACCTCAGCAATCGAGACAGATCCCCACCTCTTCACTGCGTGCCCTCGACCTTTCGCTGAAGGCAGATGAGATCGATGAAGAGAAGGACCTCGACACGACTCAGAGAAAAGCAAGAAGCATGAGGGGCCTGGCGGAGGTGATGATGGTCGGATCCCCTGCCGGTGACCTGCTCCAGTTGATTTCCGAAAGCCGACTTGGAAATCCCAGACCTCGATTGATCCTGCTCGGCCCCGACTCACAGGCGTGGTCGATCGATCGCACCACCGTGTTCCCTGATCTGGCGGCCCAGGGGGCCGCGCAATCTCTCGCCAATCTGCTTCGATTCAGCGGAATCCTCATCGGCTCGGTCTCCGCATCCTGCACCACACCAGAAACGCATGACCTGTGGCAGGGAGGCGACCTGATGCCCGTTCGACGAGATTCCACAGTGGAACAGCAATCCCGAACTGAAGCGCTTCATGCATGGATCCACGACGGGGGGTCGCTGGGAGAGTAGGTATCCAACCGTTAAGATCGAGCAATTATTGAACCCGTCGATGAAGATGGATTCGATGAAAACAGATTCGACGACGAAAAATTCGACGACGAATGAAGGGTAGCGATGACTGCAAGAGAAGCCGGTACGAAAGAGATCGTCGTCGGAGTCAGCGGCGCCAGTGGAGCGATCATCTCCGCACGCCTGGTCCACTTCCTGCTGGACGAGGGACACCGGGTCCATCTGGTCGCTTCCAGGACGGGAAAGCTGGTGGCCCACGATGAACTCTCTGTTCCCGAGGGCACCCGTGGAGTATTTCCGGAGATGGAGCACGAGAACCTGACCGAATGGGGTGAACGCAACTTCTTCGCACCCTTCGCCAGTGGGACCGCACCCATCGATGGAATGGTCATCGCCCCCTGCTCGATGTCGACCGTGGCCTCGCTGGCCCATGGGATCTCCGACAACCTGATCAAACGAGCCGGAGAGGTGATGATGAAGGAGCGCCGCCCCCTGATCATCGTTCCTCGAGAATCTCCTCTCGACAGGATCCACCTGAAAAACTTGCTGACTCTTTCCGAAAGCGGCGCGCTGATCGTCCCGCCGATGCTGACCTTTTATCAGCACCCGGGAGACTCGGTTCTCGAACAGGTCGACTTCGTCGTGAGTCGGGTGCTCGATCACCTGGGAATCGAAAACGATCTATTTCGACGCTGGGGTAGCGAGAGGTGACCCGCCCCAGTTCGCCCCCCGCAAACTGGCTGGGTGGCATCCGTGAATTCCTCGAGATGATCAAGGTCTCTCACACATTGTTTGCGATGCCTTTCGCCATCGGTGCGCTGTTCCTGGCCAATCGAGATCTCGCCATCGGCGCGATGGACCTCATGACTCTCTTGATCCAGGTGGTCGTGGCGGTGGCACTCGCACGCACCTCTGCGATGTCGTTCAATCGCTGGGCCGATCGAAAAATCGACGCCTTGAATCCGCGAACCTCTGGACGATCGATCCCCGCCGGCCGCCTCGGAGCCAGCACAGTCCTCTGGTGGACCGTCTGTAGTGGCGCTGGATTCGTCGCCGTCACCGCCACCATCAATCCGCTGGCACTGAAACTCTCTCCGGTGGTGCTGCTGATCATCCTCGGCTACTCCTGGACCAAGCGTTTCACCAGTTTGTGCCACATGGTTCTTGGCCTCGGGCTGGCTCTGGCTCCCATCGGCGCATGGGTTGCCGTGCGAGGCACACTGCTGGAAGCGTCAGGTGGCATCGATCCGGTCCCCTGGATCCTCGGAGGATCCGTTCTGTTGTGGACCGCCGGCTTTGACATCCTCTATGCGTGTCAGGACCATCAGTTTGATCTCCAGCAGCGTCTTCATAGCATCCCCACACGGTTCGGAATCGCCACTGCCCTGCGGCTATCACGACTCCTACACATCCTGATGGTTGGATTGTTGGTCGCCTTGTCGAAGCAAGCCCAACTGGGAGTCCCCTTCGCCATCGCCATCGCCATCGTGAGTCTGTTGCTGGTGGCCCAGCACCGACGGGTCAAAGCCGATGACCTGACCCGGATACAGGGTTCCTTCTTCACCCTCAATGCCATCATCAGCAGCATCTTGATGATCGCCCTGATGGTCGAAGGTTGGTCCGGATGAACCTGCAAGATCGGGAGCGCGAGTTACTGATCAGCAGACCTTCCTGGCGGCAACCGGCATTGCCGGCCAGAAGAGGCGCTCTACTGCGGGCCACCCTTGTCACGGTACTGCTGTGGACTCTGTTCTACCCGGTGGTTCCTGCCGGTCCCGAGATGATGGGCAGTTGTCAGGTGCTGGTCGAGGCCAGCCCTTTCGATGGCGGCGCTTCTCCTGCCCTCTCGGCTTGTCGGACTCTGCACCGTACCGTACTCGGCTGGATTCCTCCGATGATGGCAGCGTCCTGCTTGTCGATCCTTTTGATGGGGCTGAGTTGTGGGGCCGCTCTGTGCTGGTTACGACAACAAGATGCCGCCCGGGGAGTGCTGATCCCGTTGACGCTGGCGCTCGGCCTCAGCCAGGGAATCACCGAGCTCACCCGCATCGGTGGAGCCACCCCGCTGGCCATCTGTTTGGGAATGATCCTGATCGCCACGACCGAGCAGATGCGAGCCGAAGCGGGACGTGGCCTGTGGCTGTGGGGAATCCTGCTGGGATTGTCGATCGCAGCCGGACCGAGCACGGCCCCCGCTCTGATCTATTCACTACTGAGCCTCCTCAGCGACCGGGGAATCCGTGCCAGCCACCTGCGATCCTTACCCGCCGCTTCGATCGGCATCCTGCTCGGAATCTCGTTGCTCTTCCTGCTCGCCAGCGCTTCTGCGGGCAACGGACTGACAGAAGTGTGGACCGAGTTCGTCTCGAGCTGGCGTCCAGTCCAGCACCCCGATTACTCTCACCTGGGAGCGGATCTGCGAAGCGTCCTCGAAGGAAACGGCTGGCTGCTGGCAATGCTGGCCATCCCGGGGCTGCTGATCTCATGCCAGCGGCGACCCGGAGATCTCGCGCTGATCCTGACACTGGCGAGTTCCGGTCCCTTGCTCGGCCCCTTGTTCGCTGACGGATCGTCGGGCCCGACCCCCTCGATCCCCGATTCGATCGCTGCGGCGCCATTCATCCGGATGACCCTGACCTTGCTGGCGGCATGGAGTTTGACGATGGCCTACCGACGCCTGGGAAAACATCGCCGCACGACTCACCTGCTACTGATGACCATCCTGTGGATTCTGGTGGGCGCTTCCCTCTCGATGCGAACGCCCGATCTACGCTCCGGAAAAACCCAGGTCGTGACCCAGTGGGCCCGCTCCGTCCTCGAAGGATTGCCCGAAGATTCGCTACTCCTCTGTGGCGGCTCTCCTCTCGGTTCGGTGCTCTCGGTGGTCCAGTCGCACGAGGGAATCCGCCCCGATGTCACGGTGCTCGACCGAAGTGGCGCCATCGATCCGATTCTCCTCGGTCTTCCGGTCGAGACCCCGGCGCCGAGGGTGTTACAGGTCGCCCGATCCCTCATCGCATCGGGAAGACCATTACTGGCCCTGCCGCTGGCACTTCATCAGGAATTGCTGAGGGGGCATGGACTGTCGCCATGGGGCCTGCTGCTGATCGCCCGCGATCGGACCGATCCCGCTCCCGATGACAGTGGCGCGTGGCAGCAGGTCAAAATCGCCGATCTGCCACTCGAATCCACCGGTGCCTGGCAGTGGATTCGCGGAGAAGGAGATCATCCCCATGCCAGCGGAAGGCTGGCGTCCGAGGTGGCTGCAGCGGCCTGGTTTGCCACTGCCCGGCGCAATGGGAATCTTCGTGACGGAGGTCGATGGGCTGGAATCCTCGGATTGCTGGGAGATCTGATCAAAGATCCTGGCGGCACCCGTCGCTGGGCATTGCAGCAACCGGTCGACCTGTTCGGCGAGAGTCCTCGAGACACCGCTGGACCGATTAACGATCCTCGAAGCGTTGGCTCGCCCGATCGAGAAAGCGACGCTCTTCAGGACTGAGAGAATCGATGCCATCGGTGGAGACCTTCTTCAACAGATCATCGACTCGTGCTCGAATGCGCTGGTGACGAAGCGTCTTGCGCTGTTGCTTCCACTGGTGAAAGCGGTCTCGCTGACGCTGCCACCAACCGACCGCGGATCTCGATCCACCACCGGGGCCGTTACGCCACGACTCTGCGGCACCTGAATCGCCCGACAACTGCTGCAATTGCTGGCTCTGGATCCACATCAACAGGGCCATCGCCAGCAACAAGCCACTGCGCTCACCCGGCAGGAACCAGACCACCGCCAGTACCAGCGCCACGATCTTGCCGCTGATCACCAGTTTCTGGGTGGCCACTCCCTCGCCCCTGCGTTGCCACAGAATCGAATGAAGAATTCTTCCACCGTCGAGGGGCAGTGCCGGCAACAGATTGAAAAGGAGTAGATCGAGGTTGACCGCCGCAGCGATGGCGATCGGATCGGTGATGGGTTCCGCCGGCCACCTGAGAAAGAAGGAGCCGACCGGCGATCCCTGGGAGACGACAAAGGGCAGCAGAGCCAACCACAGGACCAGATTGACCAGCGGCCCCCCCGAGGCTACCGCCAGATGCGAAAGTGGGCGGCTCGGGATATCGACCGAGGCTAACCCTCCGAGAGGCCATAGAGTCACCTCGTGGGCGTTTCCACCCACTTGTCGTGCCGCTCGACAGTGGCCCATCTCATGGAGGAAGACCGAGCCGAAGAGCAGCCCGAGATAGATCGCGACCTGCCCGACTCCGCCGAAGCGATCTGCGGAAAAAAACTCGAACAGCGCCCAGACCAGGAAGATCCAGTGCAACCGCACCGAGATTCCTGCGACCTGACCGATTCGAATTCCACCGCGATCAAACAATCTCACTCCCTGCTACTGCGGGTCTCACTGCAACGATTCAATCGCCAAACTGAATCCCCTGGGCCAGCGGTAACTCCTTCGAGTAGTTGATGGTGCAGGTTTGTCTGCGCATGTAGGTCTTCCAGGAATCTGAACCCGACTCGCGGCCCCCGCCAGTGTCCTTCTCTCCGCCAAAGGCTCCGCCGATCTCGGCGCCACTGGTTCCGATGTTCACGTTGGCGATTCCGCAATCCGAGCCCGCCGCAGAAAGGAACTTCTCCGACTCCTGGAGATCTCGAGTAAAGATGGCACTCGACAATCCCTGCGGAACAGCGTTATGCCACTCGATCACCTGGTCCAGATCACGGTACCGCACCAGATACAGGATCGGTGCAAAGGTTTCCTCATGAACGATTTTCATGTCGTGACGAGCTCTGACGAGTGTCGGCTGGACGTAATGACCACCTTCAGGCACTCCCTCGGTGACGCTCTGCCCACCGTAGATCACCTCTCCGCCCTCCTCCTGAACCGCCGTCAAGGCCTCCATCATGTCGCCCACGGCACCCTGCTGAACCAGCGGCCCCATCAAGGTGCTGCCCTCCAGTGGGTCACCGATCTTCACCTGCTGGTAGGCAGTGATGAGACGAGACTCCATCTCATCGGCGATGTCCTCGTGGAGAAACAATCGCCGGGTCGAGGTGCACCGCTGTCCGGCAGTTCCGCACGCTCCAAAGACCACCGCTCTCATCGCAAGATCGAGATCTGCCCGGTCTGAAACCACGATGGCATTGTTCCCTCCCAGTTCGAGGAGGGTCCTTCCGAGACGCAATCCAACCACTTCAGCGACACGACGGCCCATCCGACAGGACCCCGTGGCACTGATCAGAGGCAAGTTTCGATCGGCCAGCATCGCTTCTCCTACCGGATCGCGATGGGCCACCACCAGACCAAAGATGGGAGGGGCTGCCATTTCATCGAGAACCTTCTGGGCGATCTTGTGGACAGCCACTGCGCAAAGAGGGGTCGAAGATGAGGGCTTCCAGATCACCGCATCGCCACAGGCGGCAGCGACCAGCGCATTCCAGGCCCAGACCGCAACCGGGAAATTGAACGCCGTGATGCAACCGACAACCCCGAGCGGGTGCCACTGTTCGTACATCCGGTGTCCAGGTCGTTCTGAATGCATCGAGAGGCCATACAGTTGCCTCGAGAGGCCCACTGAAAAATCAGCGATGTCGATCATCTCCTGCACTTCCCCGATCCCCTCGGGAAGAATTTTCCCCATCTCTGCAGCGACCAGTCGACCGAGCGGATCGAGATGATCTCTCAGAGCATTTCCGATTCTCCGAACCACCTCACCTCGTCGAGGTGCCGGCCAGGTACGCCACTCGAGAAACGCCTCCCTGGTGGCACTCACGGTCTGCTGGTAATCCTCCAGGGTGGCCAGCGACACCTTGCCCAGCAGCGACCCATCGACCGGCGAATGACTTTCTAGCCACTGCTCTGAAGGTGCTTTCCAGTCGCCGCCGAAGACTCCAGGGTTTTCCTGCTGGAGACCCAGTGAATCGAGAAATGACAGATCCATTCCGAACCCCTTTCCTGGGGAAGTGGTCGATCGAAGCCGCATGTGTCCAGGCTTCGTCTCCGTAAGAGTGGCGTACCCTAGCCCTGCGAAGGGAAGTCGTCGAGGGTTCCCGATCGGTAGAGAATTAGTCAGTTGCTGGGTGCTCTTCCGGGGAGGACTGCGATCCGCGGCCCTCCCATTCGCTGCTGGCCCTCGTGATCAACCCTAACCGTACAAAAATAATCGGCTTACGACCCACCCCGCGAGCCTCTCTGCGAACCACCTCCCTGCTGAATCCGGAAAGACTTCCCTGAATGTCGCAAATGCTGACCCACTTTATCTTCAATTTACTCAACAAGGTACTCGCCTGAGGTCATCCTGTTGCTACTATCGGAATATGGTCTGTATGAAGAGAGCGGAACTGAATTGAGTTCCATTTTCCTGGATAGACATGTCGTGGTGTTGGTTTCTGCCTGTATTTGGTGAGGACTTTCGGGATTTTATCTCGAGTCACTCCTATCGGATGGATTCCAAGGCTTGGGAAATAATTGTTGTAAATTTCTGTCTTCTTCCGGTGACTTGGAATGTGGTTTCAAACCAGTTTCAGTTTCGGAGAAGCTGACTGATTATTTATTCACACCTACGTGTGAAGAGAGGAACTCCATGCGTTCTTTGAGTCTTTTGGCGATCATTTGTGGATTGATTTCTTTTGGAGGAATTTCGACCCTCCACGGACAATCCGACGAATGTGACGTCGCCACCTTCATCGATGTCTCCGCCGGAGCCGGCGTCTATACCGCAGCGTTCGATACGACCACTGCAACAGACTCAGCGAATCCTGCTCCGACAATCCCATGTACAGTTCTCGGAGCACTCTCTAACGATGTGTGGTGGGAATTCACCTCCTCTGTCGATGGCATTGCCGAGCTTCACACCTGCGGTACCGCTGGAGATCTCGACACCGACCTGGTCCTCTACGAAGGTTTCGATTGCACCACGATGGTCGAGGTCGGCTGCAACGGAGATGCCAACATCCTGGCCGGCTGCCAGGCTTTTTACAGCCATATCCAGTTTGTCCCGGTGATCGCTGGGATGGACTACAAGATCCGCCTGGGAGCCTGGGGTGGCGGGGGTTCGGGAACAGGTACCTTGACCCTTGCGCTGGTCGTCCCCAGTCCCGAGATCTGTGACGACGGACTCGATAACGATTCTGACGGTTTCGTCGACTGTTTCGATGCGGACTGCGTGGGTAACCCCAGCTGCTTCGAAGGTGACTCCGCAACCTGCACCGACGGCGTCGACAACGACGGCGACGGCACCACTGATTGCGCCGATGTCGATTGCAGCGGAATCGGTCCCTGCGGACTCGAGATCTGCGATGACTTCATCGATAATGACGGTGACGGTCTCATCGACTGTGCCGATGTTATCGATTGCCCGCTGGGCAGCCCCGCCTGCCTCGCTGCAGATAACGACGAGTGCGACGGTGCCATCGATATTGGACCGGTCACAGGATTTGGAACCTACACCGGATTCATCGACACCACCCTGGCCAGTGACTCCGCCAACCCAATGCCGACGATTCCCTGCAATGTACTGGGATCGATGAGCAATGACGTCTGGCACAGTTTCACACCGGATGCTGACGGTGCCATCACGGTACATACCTGCGACGGTTCAGGATTTGACACTGACCTGGTGGTGTACGAGGATTCGTTGTTTGATTGCACCAGCCTGGTCGAGGTCGGTTGTAACGGCGATTCCAATATCCTGGTCGGCTGCCAGATTTTCTACAGCCACATCACTGGAATCCCGGTGATCGGTGGACAGACCTACAAGATCAGAACCGGAGCTTATGGACTGGGTGTTACCGGAACCAATACCCTCACCGTGGAGTTCTTCTCCATCTCCCCGGAAATCTGTGATGATGGAATTGACAACGACGGCGATGGTCTGATCGACTGCGCCGATGCCGTCGATTGCCCATTTGGAATTCCTCCCTGCGATGCCGCAGGAAACACGAGTGCGACGGCGCCTCGCTCATCGATGTCTCTGCCGGAGCGGGAACCTACACCGCTTTCTTCGACACAACGCTGGCCAGTGATTCCGCCTACCCGGCGCCGGCCATTCCTTGCGACGTGCTGGGTGCCCTCTCCAATGATGTGTGGTTCGAGTTCACTTCGGCCGTCGATGCGGTCGCCGAACTTCATACCTGCGGAGTTGCGGGCGACCTGGACACCGATCTGGTCGTCTACGAGGGCAGTGATTGCACCGCCCTGACCGAGATTGCCTGTAACGGCGATGCCGTCATCCTGGCCGGCTGCCAGGCTTATTACAGCCATGTCCAGTTTGTTCCCCTGTCCGCTGGCCTCACCTACAAGGTCCGAATTGGAGCCTGGGATGCAGGAGACACCGGCACCGGCACCCTGACCATCGCGATGGTGGTCCCCGCTGTTGAAGACTGCACCAATGGTGTGGATGATGACCTGGATGGATTCGTCGACTGCTTCGATCCAGACTGCTACACCGACCCCAACTGCACTTACATTGACGGAGACGAGTGCTTCGTGGCCTTGGATGTAGTCGAAGGGGCCAATCTGATCGACACCACCCCCTTCACCGACAGTAGCGATCTGGCCGATTACGGCCTGTGCCCCGGAACCTTCGGTGGCAACATGGCTTCGGATGGCTGGTACCGCTGGGTGGCGACTTCCGACGCCGATTACTGGATTCACACCTGCGATCCCGCAGGATGGGATACAGATGTGATCGTCTACGAGGGAGCCTGCGATGCTCTCGTGCCGGTTGCCTGTAACGGTGACGACCAGGCCGGGTTGGTGACTGGCTGCCAGGCTTTCTTCTCGTTCATCGAGTTCACTGCGCTGGCTGGCACCGAGTACATGATTCGCGTGGGATCGTTTGGTGCGGGAGGTGGCACTGGCACCCTGAATATCGTTCCGTTGCTGTGCCCGCCGATGGCTGGCTTGGCTTCGACCTCGGATTGCGTCACTGGTGATGTCACCCTGAGTTGGACCGGGAATGCCTACGACACCGTCGATATCCTCCGGGATTCGGTGCTGATCGACAGCGTGCCTGGAACCGATACCTCATACGTCGACCCCGGATTGGCGAGTGGTACCTACCAGTACACCGTCCAGGGAATCTGTGGGGGTAATATCGGTGGCTCCCAGATCGTCACCACCAATGTCGCCTCCTACGGTGGCGAACCTCATGTGATCTTTGCCCTGGAGGCTGCGGACCAGATCGACAGTGTCGCTGCTCTTCAGGCGGCACTCGATGCCAATGGTGTCTCCTATGTCACCACCACTCTCGGCCCTGCCGCGTGGGGTTGTCTCGGTAGCGACAGCCTCCAGTGCGCCTGGATGATGACCGGCACGTGGCCCAACGATTACCGGATCACCGATGCGGACGGCGCTGCACTCGCCACTGCCGTCGAGAATGGCAAGGGTGTCTACTTCGAGGCCGGAGACCACTGGGGCTTCGTCCACCTGGTCACCAACTACGACAATTACGATGGTGTCGATCAGGGAGTCGTCGTCGATGGGGATGACAGCTTCGTCGCCATGGACGGCTTCGACAGCGGCTTCGGTCTCGACACCTCCGATCTCTCCGGCACCGCCTACAACCAGGCTTCCGCAGGCAATGACTATACCGATCAGATCAATGCTCTTGCCGGGGCTGCCGGCCCCAATGTCGCCCAGATCTGGGCTAACTCTGGTGGTGGATACGGCACGGGCAACTTCTACGCCACCGATGATCCGTTCGGAAATACCATCTCTCAATCGTGGGAGTTCGGTGGATTCGGCGGAGATCAGGTCGACCTGGCCGCACGCTATCTCGCTGTACTCTGCGGCGGTGGCACGCCTCCGGGAGACAACTTCACCCGTGGTGACTGCAACGCGGACGGTGGATTCAACATCGCTGACCAGATCTTCATCCTTGCCGCTCTCTTCTCGGGTGGTGCGACCGGAGTCTGTGCCGATGCATGTGACGAGAACGATGACGGCGGCATCAACATCGCCGACGGAATCTACGGTCTTGCGGCCTTGTTCAGTGGCGGACCACCTCCGCCGGCACCCAGCCCGGGTGTCTGTGGTGTGGATGCAACCGACACGGATGCTCTTGATTGCGCGAGCTTCCCACCCTGCCCCTAGTCTCTAGCGGGTAGCAAACGGATGTCTCTGCGGGAGGCCTTTTCCAGTCGGGAAAGGCCTCCCGCTTTTTTCGTCGAGGAATCTGTCCGTGGCTCACCTCGATTCTCCGACAGAGTTGGGCTCCATCGCACCCTCTGGAGTCGCCACGCCGACTTCGGTGAACTTCTCTTTCCTGCCACCTGTTGCATTCACCAACAGGTCATTCGCAACGGTTCACTGCAGGGATTACGATCGAACCCTGAAGAGGCTTTGCCCGATGAGACTGAGACGATGAGACTGAGACGATGAGACTGAGACGATGAGACTGAGACGATGAGACTGAGACGATGAGACGATGAGACTTGGGCCCGCTGGATGACCCCGGTCACATGACCCAGATGCGCAGTGACAGATATTAGAAGAACTTCCAGAACCGCTTATCGGTCTGGTCCATGCTGAATTCCGGTCCCCCATGAATTCTAACAATTCTCGCATCGCTGTTCTCCTTCTCACTTTAATCTCCTCCACCACCGTCGGCTGGACACAATCTGTACCTCGGGGCTGGCTCACCGCTCCAGCGGGATCGGGGAGCAGTTACTTTGTCGATCCCGCCGATCTGCTGGCGGGTCCTACTCCGTTGCAAGGA
>Ga0209362_1002507_pt1 | contig 13458 bp, 28 predicted proteins | sample SaaInlV_165m_DNA_FD_184680 | JGI IMG/M metagenome (GOLD analysis project Ga0209362, IMG submission 184680) | Marine microbial communities from expanding oxygen minimum zones in the Saanich Inlet - Saanich Inlet SI037_S3LV_110m_DNA (SPAdes)... | ecosystem: Environmental > Aquatic > Marine >...
ACGAGAGCAGTGCCTTATCCCCCACGAAGGGACATTCAGCCATCTCCGTCGGCAGGTATCCCCGCCAACAATTCTCATAAGGCGTATGACTCATATAAAGTTAAGGGCTGAAAGCAGGATGTATTACTTCTTTGAAATACTTTACATAATCGTTTTTAACATAATCTTCGTAAGCATAAGGTTCAACTACTAAAATGGTGTTAAATGTGTTAAGACCTTCTCTCATCACTTTTTTCAGAAAATCGGTTTCATCCAAAACACCAATACCATTCTCACCATCAATGCTACCAATGATATAACGGATTTGTAATAGGGAGTTTTCTAACCAACTTTGGTCGTGTAGCATACCAGTATTAGTTGAAAAAATCTTATTGTAAAGTCGCTTGCCATCAGAATCATACATTAGATTCATTAAAGTAAGTCCAAGTTCGCCTCGGTAAGAAGCCATAGCCCCATTATTGCCTACTAAAATATCATACATAGTATCACGCTGAGTAAGTCTTGCCGCCAGCACGGATTCCAAGAACTGTGTCCATGTTCACCATACGGAATGCACCTTTCTGCATATCATAGATAGTAAAGAGTCCTCTGGCTCGGCGGGCTGCCTTGCCACCCAATGGGTCAGGACCGCCCGGTGGCGAATATCGCTTTTGAATACGACCGACCAAGGTTCTTTCGGACCCGTCCTTTTTGATGAATGTGACACCGACAATCTTTCCTTGAGATGCGTCCAAAATCTTTTCGACTTCGGAACGCTTCATAAAGTTACGAGTTGGTGCATTGAAACCAGTCATCTTACGAAGATTCCAGCCAACAAGTGAGAGAACAGCGATACCGCCAACACCTGTAATGGCAGCACTACGCCAGTCTTTTTGTGTGAGTTTAACAACGGAATACCCAAAGGCTCCGAATCCAATTAGAGTTCCTGCAACAGTTAGCATAGATTATACTGCACAGAACTGATACTTAAAGATTACTCTTAGTAAGGCAATCTTTTGTCTGGCTGCCATTCTGTTGGACTATGTGGTTCTTGAGGAATTGCATGATACATACTAATGTTGAATCCTGAACCTTCTGGACACAATTTCCTAAACTGTTCATAATGTCTATCAACTGATTTATACTGTGACTGACCTCTCACAATATAAAGTGTAATAGGATTCATATAAGCAGGATTTTTCATGCTTTTAAGAAGATGTAATGCCTCCCCAACAGCCGCCCCGATGCCATCTCCATCATCAATAATGTGAACTCCAGCAGGGTATTCTTCAATTATGGCTGCTAATGCCATTGTGTTCATATAATCTTCCCCAGTTATGAGTGGAATAAGTGGTGCGGTATGTGAACCATAAACCTCGTCTGCAATATGAGTTACAAAAGAGGGGATTCCTGTTCTGTCATCACTAATGTAATAATCTGCTCCATTTTCGGAGGCACGCACGACATCAGTAATAATGTCCATAGTTTTTTCAACACGCCCAATAGCACACATTGAGCCACTATTATTGAAAATAATGGCTGGGCATTTAGGTGCTCTGTATGATGAATATCCAGTTCTCATAGACTATACTGCACACTACTGATACTTAAAGATTACGATATTTTAATACCACGGATTTCATCGAGCACTTCTTTGAGTTCATCTACTGCGGCAAGGGCTTCTTCGGGAGAATTAGTGCCTGTAACAACACACTTACCACTACTGAAAATCAAACAAACACCTGAAGTCTTGTCCAATCGGAAGATAAGTCCGGGGAATTGCTCTGGCTCGTATTCACAACGGTCAAACGGTAGTGTCAAGACCAAATCGTGCAAGTGCAGGGTGTTTTTGTAATCATAAGTCATCACAATGTTTTGCACCAGAATATCGTCTTCATTAAAATCCCATAGTTCAAAATCATGGTTCTTCAAGTCTTCAACAATGTGTCGCATAGCAACTACTACATTATCATATGACTTTGCACCTGTGGCGACCACACGACCTGAACCAAACAAAAGTAGACATACTTTGGGTGCTCCTGCACCATGCGTGTCTTCTCCTACACGATAAACCATGCCGGGGAATTGTTCTGCTTCAAAGTGCAAATCCAAGGTGGATGCTACTTCGTGCAAATCTATTGTATCTGTCAGTCTTGCGCTGGCTACCATATTCACAATCTTTGTGTCCATACTTAAAGGTATGTCACATCACCCTTATGAACTAAACGGTCAATAGGCCACAATTCGGGCAATTTAGCAAATCTCTTGGGTATGGGAGTTCACACTCTGGACATCGGCACAAGCCTAAGACTTCAAATTGTAGGGCTTCAAAATCTTCCTCGTGCGTGGTCTTCTTTTCAGAACGCCATGCTTTCGTGGGTTTGCGAATATGAGTAGACATAAGTTCACAATCCAGCCAATGCTTCCCGAATGTGTTCACGGGTTTCAGCATCTAAGTTTAATACTTGTTTCAAAACTTTATCTACACAAAAGGTAATGTGTTCTAACTCAATAGTTGAGTCAGTGAGTTCTACAAAATCGGTTAAATCTCGTTGAGTGAACCAGTATTTTTGAACCATGTCTGATAAATCCAAAACCTTCATCTCAAGCACTCCGAAATGAGTTTTTATGATTGTGGCGACGGTATCGCAGATTTCTACTCGATTACTGGCTCCATCCCAGTTGTGGAATAGAATGTTATAGGTTTTATCAATATCAGGGTGCATCTCTAAGACTCCGATGTATTATTGTGGTTTTTTTACTATTTAATGTTAAGTGATGTAGTGAATAGGTGGCAACATGAGTTTGATTACTCTCCCTCATGCTACCGGGTTATATTATGTTTTCTTTCTGGTATTCCAATTAAGAATACATTATTTATGCCTGAAAAAGCCGCCCGGTTGCCGCCGAGAGCATTTTATGATAACTTGATATTACTTTCCGATTAAAAATCATACTCATAATACTTCATTATCCTTACAGAACCTCCTTCGACATTACTCATAGGTATTATCAGTGATATAAAGTTATGTGTGCAGATGTTTATATCAGTGCTTCACCCTATCAAATGTATGAAAAGAACAACATGGTGGTGTCCTGACTTCCAAAGGTGAATACTATGGATTATGAAGCACAATGCGTTTTAGTTCAACATATCGGTCAGGCGGGAGATATTCTCCAACCTCTGCTACCGAGTAGCCCAAGACACCCTCAAGGTCGTAATGCCTACGCCCATATTTGGATGTGCATTCGCAACCGCTATGGTGATTACAAACTTCTGGAAAACGAAATGCTACCAGAACTCATGGAGTATGTGAACTGGTTAGTGGCTAATCCATCATAATCTTTATTAAGGAGTGACCCTATAATAGACAGTGAGAGTGAGTCTATGAATATCTTTGTTGTTGATGAAAATCCTGTGGCTGCGGCACGCCAATTGTGCAACCGGCACATCATTAAAATGCCATTAGAAACAGCCCAAATCATGTGTGCTGTGCTACATAGACATGGTAAAGAAGATACCATTTACAAGCCTACTCATGCTAAACATCCATCCGTTTTGTGGGCTGGTGATTCTCGAAATAACTTTATTTGGTTGGCTCAACATGGTATGGAACTTTGCCGTGAATATACTCGTAGGTATGGTAAAACTCACAAGTGCGAAGCAGTTATTGAGAGTTGTATGGCTGATGCAAAACTTGTTCCTGCGGGACACAGAACTCCCTTTGTGCAAGTCATGGGTGAAACCTACCAACATACTAACCCAGTAATTGCATACCAAAGGTATATTACTTTTGGAAAGCAATACATGAATAAGGGTAAGGGTCCTCAATGGAAGTCTACCCCTCCTTCTTGGTTCATCCCGACTATCTTAACAACTTGACTTCAAGACCCATAGTATGAAATAGGTGGCTACTCATACTAAGATTATGCGTAAGCAGTTTAGTCAAAAATTGTTTGATGAAAATGATGTAGCCTGTCGTAATGCTGCTGAGGGTTTCAAAGAGGCATTAGGGATTGATACTTTAGAAGATAGTCCCAACCAATATGCTGTGGACTTAATCGGAACTTTGAATGGTGAGTTTATTTCTTATGTTGAAGTAGAAAGAAAGATTGCTTGGAAGGGTGAAAAGTTTCCATTCGGAACCGTTAATCTTCCGGGTCGTAAAGGTAAGTATGCTGATTTGATACTACCTACACAATTTATGATATTCAATAATGATTATTCTTATGCTGTGATTATTCATCGAGATGCAGTTAAGGCTGCGAAACAAAAAGTTATTGATACAGTTTATTCTACTGGTGAGCAGTTTTTTGATATTCCGATTTCTGCCTGCAAAATCGTAAAAAATCAACTTTCCTAAAACTATGGGCTTCAAGTCCCTTTTGGAGATTTCCAGATTCCAGAGATTTTCCAGAAACAGGCTCGCAGTGCATCGTTTTTCTGGGATTTAGCCAAATAATGACCCTAAACCTTCAAAACCTTCTTCATCAAAACAATTCTTACAATACCAATCATATAAATTGTTCTTATATTCAAACAGGATTTTGTTGGTTTTGCCTTTTTGTGGCAATTCGCTTATCAATTCTCCGAACTTACGACACTCTGGGCAAAAGTAAGGGATATAACGAGTTCCAGTTTCATCTGGCTCATGCTTTAGAAGTTGTAAGCAGTAATAAGGATTCATGTTCATAGGATAAAATGGTGGGTTACCCAAAGTATGTAGGGTGCTCTCCCAGATACTCTGGGTCAAAACTGCAAACTGCATAATTTCATTACGATTAAACGCTTGGCCGAAGATTTCTTTAGAAGTTGGTGGTGGTCCAAATAAAGAACCCAACCCCTCTTCTTTTTCAACGGCTTCAACATATGTCTGTTTAGCCCTATCAAACAAAGTTTGAGCATCCCACTTCAAAAAAAAGTCTGGGCGAACTGGTTGTAAGGTGTAAATGAATAGTTTCTCCCATTGGGGAAAAAGAGTTCTTGAGCGTGGGTTCAGCCAAAATCGCATATCCATGTGAATCACTTAAATGCCTGTGCCCAATCTGGGTTGTAAAAATCTCGGTCTTTTTTAGAAGGCTGATGCCGAGAGGCGACACTTGGAAGACCTAATAAATGTCTTAAATCACTACTGGAAATAACACCCCAATTTATGATATTCATTCCGGGTAGAGTTCTAAATGTCCCAGTTTGTGGATTGTAATCGGGGTAATAATCCTTATAATCTTTTGCCTTGGGTGATGGGTTCATTGAATCGCCCCATTTCATTTCTTCGTAGGCAGCCTCTTTGGGACTAAATGGATTGAAGCCTTTTAGAGTGTAATCTGGGTTATATTCTTCTGCCAAAAAATCACGCCCACGCAGAACTTGTGTTAGTTCTGGATGTAATCTATACCCATACCACTCTGATAAAGTCTTCCATTGAAAGTCAAGATTTTCCCAATTTAGACGCACTGGTTGAAATGGCTCAGGAACTCTGCAAACAAATAATTCATTGGGTCCTACTCTACCGAGATATTGTAGTCGTGTCGGAACTCTCATTCCTAATTCTTCAAAAACTTCTCGATAAGCAGTTTGAACTGCACTTTCGCCTTCGTCTTGAAATCCTCCAATGGCTGCCCATGTCAAGGGTTGGCTAACACGATTACTTCTTAATCCTAAACCTACTCGGCCATCATTTGAAACGAATACTACTGCTGCTGATTTCACGCATATCACCGCACATTTTCTGAGGACTTACTTTCAGGTCCGAAACCATATTTAAGAGAGTCTGTAAAGAAATCTCCTGTAATGGCTGATGAGGTCGCCATCTCATAAGGAGAATAGTCTAACAAAGTTTGGTTGGGTTGATAGGGTGCAGAGAATCTTTTGGATTCTGCCCACCACTCTTTTTCTGGTTTCAAACTTTGTTCATAACTTTCCCAACAGGTATTACATAAAGATTTTTCTTCAGGGCTGAGTGGCACACGACAAACTTCACACTCTGTTTCTTCGGCTTCAAAAATTACATTTGCTGAGGTTCCTGTTTCCACATAACTAATTAAGTGTTTTAACCAGTCTTTGTGCCATTCTGGAATCGTTGAGTAGGTAACAAATCGCTTGGCTTGCACTATGATGTCAAGGTTGTTTTCAAAGTCCAATGTGGAAAAGAAATTATCTAAAGTTTCATCAGAAATCATTCCATCTGAATCTGAAGGTAATTTCATAATAATTTCTCGAAAGCACATAGGATGTATAACTGCTAAAAGTTTAGAGCGTGCAAAATCACCATTTGTTTGAACCATAAATGCAGCAAACTCGCTGTGATATGGCGACCTTGTTTCGTGAGATGTAACTTGGTGTCCATACTCGTGTGCGATAGTATCAAACAATCCCGAATAATTGTCTTCTAATGCTTCATTACGAATGCCTTTATTGGCTAAATTGATATTAACTGAATCATCATGGCGGTCATACCAACCTGCCATCGGCGCATCTGGTAGAAGGTGAACTTCGGCTCCAAGATTGATAGGCAAACAATCCCAGCAAAAAGTTCCGGCTTGAATAGTTGTCAAACCTTCAGTTGTGCCACATTCGCAACATTCTCTAATTTCTTCGGCCTTCATATAATCTCCTTCATACCAACCCTTTGACATAGACAATGGAAAGTGAGAATCTTTGACATGAAACCAAACTCTGGAACCCTTCGGATGCTTAGGTGAGCCTCCTTGTGTAATAGTTACCCATACTCCTATGACCCAAGGCATATTAGGATTACTATCTGATACTCCTGTGACTTTTCCCCAAGTGCCAGAAGGTTGAGGTTCTGAAAATCCGAAATCACGGGAAAATCCTTTATCGTGTGAATCATGCCACATCTTAATTTCATGGCCTACTAAGTTTTTTTTGAGGTCTGCCCTAACTTCTTCAACAGGTCTTTCGTATCCTTTCAATGGAAAAATTGGACTAATCACATCAGGACCCCACATTCTGTTTGAGTCGTTTGGGTCTTGTTGGCCTAATTCCAGATTCATTTTACTTTCGGCTTCCCACTCAATATCCCAATTATCGGCGGGTATGGGCTTGTCAGTTTCCCAATCTACATCTTGCCAATCATAATCTTCCTCTTTCAAATCTCGCAATAAACTTTTAATTTCTGATAGTGAAATTAGTTCTTCTGCTCTACCCTCAGATTCTAAAACTTTGTTTTCATCTTGGTGCTTTTTTATGTGTCTTAGAACTGTGCCTCGATTGTAAGAATCTATGGCCTCACCACAAATCTGACATTCATAAAGCAAACCAAACTTGGCTAAAGTTATGTCCTTTTGTGATTTAACGGTTTCAAACTCGGATTCAGTATTGTAGAAACAATAACCACAACGGAAACGCCGGCCTTTTGTGTTTATTTCACGAGTGAACAAATCCACATTACCGCATACAGGACAACCTACCTTAAGGTCTTGGTTAGTATGCAAATTATTCTCGATTTCTCTTTCGAGTTGAAACAAAGTTGGTGCTCCGGCATAATCTAATGCCAAAAATGCGTCGGGGGCAAAAATGAATGAACTATTTACATCAAGGTCAGCAATAGTGTAAATCCTACGGCGAACCATACTTAGATATGAGGAGTCTTGATACTTAAAGATTAACCAAACATCATATCAGACTCGCCAGAGTTTTCTTCTGAGGATTCTAAACGAAATATGGTCGCAAAAACTTGTGTAATAAAATCATTAACAAACACGGCTACTAACTTATTATGGATTCCTTTTGTTTCTGCGGTAATATGCTTCTCTAATTTGACGACTGTTGTGCTTAGGACTTTAGTAAAAGTTTCTTCATCCATGCCCTCGTTAATAGGAATGTTGTCCAGAACAACTTTCATAACTTCTGGTTTGATTTGGGCTAAGTAACCATCATCAGTTTCTTCCTCAATCTTTTCAAAAACACAATCTCTAATTTTAGCCATCTGTCTTTCGTATTGAGCCTCAGTCATGTTGAGTTCGGTTGCTAAAGTTTTTTCTGTTTCTTTTTCCATTACCACATCACCTTGACTTTCATATCTTTTTCCTCTCCTTCTTTCTTACCTACTGCTAAGATTCGGCCTTCTCTGCGCCCAAAGTAAAAGATTTCAGTGGTATGCTTGGCATCTCCACAACAATATGCTAAAACTTCACGATGTTTTCCTTCGGACCATGCTTTGGGTGCTTCTGCTGCGGGCATGAGTTTGCCCTCAGATTCTCCAAGACAACCTCTAATGAGATTTGCTAATGAAAATCGGTAGCCATCAGATTCTTTACGGAGATACTGGCAAATGTCTATGTGTTTAGGTGGCATTTCTTTATCTCCATAACGAGTTTCTTTAACTTTAGGAGGTTGTAAGAAGTTTTCTAATTGAGTTCGCACTCCACAACCGCCTTCACTAATTTCTTTGGAGGCAATAGGTAAATCAAAAGTAGTTCCATTTTTAGTAATCAATGTGTAGCCTTGATAGAACCACTCTTCTAAATCCCAACCTAAGAAAGACCAATCATAAATTAAATCATCTTCTTTTATGCCTTCAACTAACTCTGGGTTAGCCATATATTGATAAGTTAAATCTCGATGGTGGTCGTGAATACAAACACAAGATACTTTCCAACCTTCTGGGTTATCAAAATCTAAGTTGTCTTCAGCCATATCAAGATTCATGGTTTCAATGTCTAAACCAATAATCTTCATAGTATCACTAATAATAACTATGCACGACGACCTACTTAATACTTAGTATTCGCCAATGGTAGTTTGACCTTCTGCCAGACCACCTGATTCCAGAATCTCAACTTCTCTGGTGTCAATGGTATAACTACCATCTACTGTGGAGAGTTTTACTGTGGCTCGCTTGGCTGTGGTTTTCTCAACAACTCCTGTAAGTGTGGCTTTGCGAACATCAAATTGCACTACATCTCCGATATTGACTTCGGGGCGGTCGCCTCGCATATCTTCGAGTTTGTCTTTGATTGCTTGTAGCAAGTCATCAAGTTGGCTTTCTGTCATGGCTTCGATGGCATCGTATATTTCGCTCATAAGTCTACTATGGGGAATCACCTTGATAAAGGTTCATCTTTGGTCGCCGCTTCCTTTGATGGTGTCATTTTCTGCTCGGTTGTTAATCTTCTTGATATTGGTTTTCGCAATCGTTTCCAAAGAAACTCCGATTTCATGGGCTAAATTGGCGATATACCAAAGCACATCTCCCAGTTCTAAAGCAATCTCTCCTTTTTTGACAATGTTTAGTTCTGTGCCATCACGAATCATCTTCTTAACTTTTTCAGCCACTTCTCCTGATTCACCTGTTAAGCCTAATGCCGTATAGATTAAGCCTAAATCTTCTGGATAGATAGCCGTTGTGCGGGCTTGTGCTTGGTAATCATTCATATCCATGCCTAATCAACTCCATTCTGATTCCATTAACGCACAATCGGGGCAAATGTGTGGGGTGTCAGAAGTTTTACCTGTGTAGTCTATTTGGCAAGAAATACAAATCATAACTTTCACCTTAGTTGTCGTGTCCATACTCTCCGGGCTTGTTGTCTACCCAATTAGGGATTTCAGGTTCGCTGGTGTGATGGTGAGAATGGTCGTGTCCTACGAAGTATGCTGCAATAAAGAAAATTGTCGCATGGATAGAAGTTAAAGCCAGTGTAGTCCATGCTTCCTCCAGATATGCTGAAATAACTTCTGCAAGATGCAATACGCCATCTAATGCAAGAAATCCTTGCACAAAACGAGTCATGGTTCCTCGGAAACCAAGTTCTTTAATAAGTTTGAACATCAAATCACCAAATACAAAACTAATCCACTGAATACCGCAGCCATTAAACTGCTGCAAGTTCTAATAAGTTCAAGTTTATGATTATGTTTATCAAGCCAACGCTCGAATCTATCTCGGTTGGTGATTTCTAAGCGATTATCGCCTAAGAAAGTTTGTCCTGTTTCTTCTTCCCAAGTAGTGATTTTATCACTCCATGCAGTTAGCCATTGGTCTAATTGGTTGCTTCTCGTCATTATTCTTCCTCTCCGTAATATCGTTCCCACTCTGCTTCAAAGATATGTGGTGGGACATTTTGACATTCTCTGGTTTCAATACAAGCCATCGTGCGAACCTTGGGTCCTTGAATAACTACCAAAAATGCTATGACTCCTGTTTTCTTATTTTTCCAAAGTTTTTGTTCGTGTAAAGACCAATCCATTATTCTTCCTCTCCTGTGTGCTTAAGTGCCTCAATTACTGCTTGGGGCGGGAATGCGTTACCAATAGGCTTAATTTCAGGGTTGCTTGTGCGTATTGATGCAAGGGTTCGCATAAGCCTACTGTTTCTCCATGTGCCTTTGTGCTTAGTCATGTTCCAACACCTCCATAAGTTTCGCTTGACCCTCTGGTGTCAAAAAATATGCTTTCCTTCTTCGAGTGCCTACACCCAAAATATGTTTCTTATCAAAGAAAACTAATCCTTCTTCTTGAAGTTGATTCAAAATCTTATTGGTATAACTGCGACTCACGGCTTCTTGACCTGTGCCTGCAATAATTCCTGCTTCACAAAGTTCAAAGGGAACATCCCACTTTTGAATCCATTGTCTGGAACCTTCTAAATGTTTAATTATATCTTCATATCTCGTCATAGCCTACATCTCCATTTTCATTAACTTTAGTATCTTCATAAGGCGCAATTAAGCGACGGTAAAGTTCTAACTTGGAACATTCTAATACGCCCATAAGTTTGTTAGCATTAGCGTAGTTTAATCCATAGTGTTTGAGTAGGTCTGCAATCAAAGTGCTAATCAAAAAGTTAAGTTCTCCTTCGGGGATTTCATTACCCACTGTGAGGCGAGCATTCAGACTCATCAAATCATGCTGGTATTTCAAACGGTCTTCTTCTTTAATATAGGGCATAATCATTCCTCCTAACAACCAACATCTCCGTCATCATTAACTTTTGTTTTTGGAAACTCATGCTTATCGTGCTTATCTTCAGAAAGTTTCCTTTCTAATAGGCATATCTGCTTATCTTGTGCTTGTGCTTGTGCATCGGGCAAAAGAGATTGCCCAAGCATATACAAAAATATAGTAACTGCGATACCGACAAATGTTTCAAACAAATAATTCATGCTGCATCACTCCAATCTAAATGTGGGTTTGCACATCGAGCACAGATATATCCTGCATCCGTGTAATTGCGTTCATCGGTATAACCCATACTTCCACAACCAGCACAAGGCTGGTATCCTTCGGCATGAACAATACGAATCATTGGTAATCACTCTTCTTCCGTGTTAATACTTTCACCGATGGTGTCTAAAGTTTGCTCTTTGTGTTCACAAGTTTCACTATCGCAACACTCTTCGCTTAGATGTGCATGACGACCATCGTTTTCATTATGCGTATGCTGGTGTGCTTGAACCAACGCTTGATGTTGCTTATTTGTCAATCTTTTCTGTGAGCGTCGGAAAGTTTTGTAATCCTGAAGTGTAACTGCTCGCATTGAAACTTTTTCAACCTGTGCTAACACTGTTCCTTTCTCATCAACCTTTACACGATTAACTGTGTTCTTAGGTTCACCTAATTCATAGGTAGTGCAACTACGGCACAATCCTTTGAACCTGTAAATCGTCTGGTCTTCACATTCCTCTTCAACGCACTTCCAATAAGTCATATCTCTCATATGTCATACCACCCTTATTAACCTTCTTATTCTGCTAACCACGCTTGCTTAAAACGCTTAAGAGAATACTCGGAATCTGTTTGAATAATGTCCCATCTATCTTCATTTTCATCACCTAATGATACTACTGTGTTCTTTTCATCAGTTAGTGCAAAAATATATTTGAATACTAATTCTGGGAGTTCACCCTCATGTTCTTTGAATAACAAGTATTTGGTCTTTTCAAAACAAGTGCAAATGAAACTTTCATTCGATTTAGGGTTCTTCAGAATGCCTCGGTCATCATCTACTAATTCAAAACCTTCTTGGCTAAAAAGTTTCATAAGGCTATCACGCTCTAAGCGTTGTTCTGCGTCACCCATTGAAATTGCTATAATCTGCTTAGTCATGCTTATTCATCTCCATTGTTTAATTGTTCATCAACCCAACCTTGTAGGCGATTTTTAGGGATTCGTATTTGGCTACCAATGCGTATGTGTGGTATCTCATCCAGATGCCTACGGATAGTATCACTACTAACTTGTAGCAGGTTAGCCGTTTGCTGTATCGTCAGCCATTCTGTGCTATCCATACTACTCATACCTTGAACCACCTTTATGAATATAGAGCATTCTGGCTCCACTTATAATTAGTCTGGGTCACCAAACCTTCTCGTTCTAAAAAGTCTAAAGTTTGTCTAACTTTCTTCCTGCCAAACACATTATCATACCCTATACGCTTAACAATTGCATTGATACTTCGGCCTCCACCATACAACGATTCAAAAACTTTCCTCGTGAAATCTGTTTCAACCATTCTCAATCTGGTGTTCTTATGATGATACCTTGCACCCACTTTAGTAATACGGTTCTTGGCTGCCAGATAGGTCAAAGTTTCAGAGGCTACTCCTCTCCATGTTCCCTTGTCTTTACGGCAAGCCTGAAGTATCTGGGTCTTAGTTAAGTCGGGTCTGCCATAAATCGTTGTGGCATTCTCTAAAGTTTCCTCTATGGCATTCAATAGGATTTCATGCTTATTAGGCACAATGCCATGCTTATGTCTGACAACCTGCAACGCAGATTGATACTCAACCTTAGTCGGTTGATATGCGGTGGCCTCATCAAAAGTTAAGCCATTGGCTACTTGTTCTTGAACCACATAAGCCCGAATATGTTCCTTCAAAAGTTCTTGATTATGCACCGCTTGACTTAACTCATCCTCAAATGTTTGCTCTATTGCCTCATCTAATTGCTTAAGGACTACAACATCACCAGTCTGGTGTGCTGCAACCTTACTAATGTAAAAGTCTATCTGGGTTGGAGTAACACCTGTAATCGAAATGTTATCAATGAACATATCTCTATACTCCCCACCACCTAAAACAGCATCTCTATCAAAAGGAGATAATGCTTCCAATGCGCTTACTATTTGCTCATAAGGGGAGTCCATAATACTCATAGTGTGTAGCACCTACTTAATGGTTCGGCAGGTTTTCGGTCTGTATATACCCAAAAGTGCGGCATTATTTCGGTCAAAACGGTTTTATTTCGGACCACTTTTTGACTAAAACGGCAATTATTCGGACCGCTATTTTACCATTTGACCGACTTTTTGCCGACAACGGTATTTTTTCGGACTCCATTTTGCATACTCCTGCATACTCCTGCATACACTTGCACCCTATTGCATATTCAAAGGCAGGTTTTGAGTCGGTCTGGAGGAAAAGGGGGCGGGGTGTAAAAGGGGTCCATTAAATCTTCGTCTAAGCACAAATGCTTTGAAATAAGCCTAAAAAGTGGGGTCCATAAGGGGTCCATTA
>Ga0209362_1002508_pt1 | contig 13455 bp, 9 predicted proteins | sample SaaInlV_165m_DNA_FD_184680 | JGI IMG/M metagenome (GOLD analysis project Ga0209362, IMG submission 184680) | Marine microbial communities from expanding oxygen minimum zones in the Saanich Inlet - Saanich Inlet SI037_S3LV_110m_DNA (SPAdes)... | ecosystem: Environmental > Aquatic > Marine >...
CAGGTGGGTGTATGGGTATGTCGAGTTCGGTTTCCTTCACTTGTGCAAAAGCGGGCGATCAAGTTCATTTCCTCTGCCTTGCTCATTCCTTCCTCTGGTCCGAGGATCATTAGAGCGGTGGCGAGCGCATCCGCATCACGGGCGGTGGGTGCGAGTACGTTGACTGCAATCAGATCGTGTTCGACCGGGCGACCGGTCCGAGGGTCGATCAAATGGGAGGCAGGTTTGACCGAATCCGGATTTGGCTTCGTTTGCCGGTAGGTTCCGGAGGTGGCAACGGAATAGTCGAGCAGGTTGACTGTGGACAATTTGTTCGATTTGCCTTCGGATCCATCCTCCAAGGCTATGGTCCATCCTTCCCCCGACTTTCCGTTTCCACGCCCTCTGATTTCTCCTCCGATTTCGACGAGGTAATTGCTCAGTTCTCTACGATCGAGCATTTCGCAGACCTCGTCGATGATTTCTCCCTTGGCCGAAGCCGATAGATCGATTTGGAGTGCGGGAAGTTTCTTCCGAACCTCGAAGTCGCTTAGGATTTCCACTTGATTCATACTCGTTGACTGAAGGGTTTCGTCGATTTCCTTTTCCGTTGGAATGCTCAACCTGTTTGTCGAAACCGGGCCGAATCCCCAGAGATTGACGAGCGGGGCAATTGTGGGATCGAAAGCACCGCCGGTTTGTTCGTATGTCCACTTTGCGTGCGTGAGCAATTCATGGAGGAGCGGAGAAATGGAAACAGGCTCGGAAGAAAGGGTGGCGTTTAGTTGGTAAAGTTCGGCATCGGGCCGCCAGTGGGAAAGGATTTGTTCGGCTTCTTCGATCTTTGCCGCAAGGTCAGTTCGAAGTTTGCTCTCATCGATGGGTTGGTAACTCAAAACCTTTACGGTCCAAGTCGTGCCGAGCGCCTTCCCCGTCAGACTGTACGGTTTCAAGTTCCGTTCGCCATCATCCTGACACCCAAGGAGCGGAATGAGAGAAAGAATCAAAAGGGATCGTGACATTTTTCGTCAAAAGAAAAAATAAAGAATCAATGCCAGACCGAGGAGGGTGAAGCTCAGGTAATCTCTTTTGTTCCACCCATCACCTCCTTTTTTGAATTCGAAAAGCTTGAGAACCGCTCCAGTAGGACACCCGTAGCGGCAATAAGCCATTGGGACGAACGCCGAGGTAATGAGACTGATGAGTGCAATGGCAATGGTAATTCCTCCTGCAACCTCCCAGACGTAGGCATCGAAAGGCTCAAGGATGGCCACAGTGTGAGCGGAACCGGTAAAGGCCAGAAACACAACCAAGGCGAGCAATCCGGCCGGTAGAAACTGCAGGACGTTATCCAGTTTTTTCGGCAACCGAAGGGGTTTCTTCTTCAGTTTCCTCATCCATTGCTGGGCGGCTCCATGGGGACAGAGTTGATGGCAGTAGAAGGACTTGCCGGTCGCCACCGGTACGATCAAGGCAGCTAGACTGAGTAAGGCGAGGATGGGAGCCCGTTCCCAGGGTACGCCACTTTGAGCCCAGCCCGCAAAAAGAGCTTGAGAGAGAATGTCTCCATTGACCAACCCTAGATAGCAGACCAGTAAAACCTGCAGAGAAATGCGAAATAATTTGGTTTTGCCTCGTTTCGTGAAGGCCACGAATCCAGCCAGTAACATGACGGCCAATGAACCATAATCTCGGGCTTCCCAGGTAAGGATCGGCTTTTTCGCTTCGAGGGATTGAAGTCTTTCTCGTTCCCAACTCGAGGCGGTTTTGACTATGCCTTCGGCCATGGCCATGCTGGTCATGGTGGCTCCGGAAACCCCTTCGACCTCTTCTTCGGTTAAGTTCATGTCGGCAAGCTGAGGAATGGACCTACCCGTAAACAGCGAAGCGAAGTAGGCGTCGTCGTTCGGGTAATCCGTATACGGTTGGTTCTCGAAGCTCGATCGGATCGCCATTGCCTTCAAGGTTCCGTTTGTTTCGAGAATGAGGAGGCTGTCGACGGGACCCTGATAGCCAATGATCTGGTCGGCATGGGGTGAGCTTCTGCCGACTTGTCCGAGCTTTGACCCATTGGCATCCAAAATATCCAAGAGGGAAGGATGGGTAGCCGAGGCGATCAATTCGGAAGCGGATGGGAAATGTTCGGTGACCTCTTCAATTCGAATGGGGTAGGGAAACCGGCTTGCCTGCTTTTTCCCACCAAAGCGCATCGATATGGCATCGACAATGGCCATGCTGGTTAGGGTCGCGCCGGAGACGGCTTCCACCTTTTTAAGGCGGGCAAGTTCTTGTCGAGTCCTCCCGACGAACTGTTCGAAGAAATCAGGTTCTTCGAGTATGGCATCCACGTGGTCAAGGGTATCGCCACTTGAACGGATGGACACCGAGGACACTTTTTGATCCCCATCCCAAATAACCAGGAGGTTGGTCGACCCGGAAAACCCGATCGCGGAGTCCCCAGCGGGGGCAGTTTGGGTAACCAATCCCAATGATTTTTCATTTGAGTCCAGCGCTTGAAGTTCGGACGGTTTGTCGGAACTGGCTTGGAGAGATGAAGTCAAAGGAAGGGATTTCCGAACTTCTTCCAGACCGATTGGATGACCCTTTTCCTTTAGATCTACCAAAAAATCCTGATGGGATTGATGAATCAAACCCACGATGACGCCGAGGCAAATGAATCGGCAAAAGTGACGTGTGCGTCTCACTTATGCCAGTCTTGCGGATTCGTTAATCAACGGGAACGAGTCGGGCGGCGTCCACGTGCACGTTACCCTTGGATCCTTTGGCGGAAAGGTGGACCAAAACCTTTTGTCCTTTTCTCAGCGTGATTTTTCCCACCGAATGAAAGCCGTTTTCAAAACTTGGCTTTTGGGTCATGTCCACGATGGAATTCATTTTGCTAGTTTTGTCTCCCGTGGTCACTTCGACCGGAACGGATTTGCCCCGGTTGGGATGGGGTTGATAAGCAATGCGGGTATCGAATTGTCCGGTCTTGGGTGCTTCCAAGGTGAAGGTAGCGGTGCTTTCGGGATCACTTGAGTATCGATAGCCGTAATGAAAATAGGGCTTTAATCCAGTACCCTTCGCCCATTTTCCTTTCAGCAAAGCCTGAGCATCATCTACGACCCCGGAGAATTTTTTCGGATCCAAACCGGATGGAGCCCCATAGGCACCCGCCAAGGCCATCGCATCCGAGGGGATTGTGATCTTGTCGTTTACGGTTGGACGAAAGGCTTTGCCAGGCAAGTTGATCAGTTCGATCAGGTCGTCCAAGTAGCTCTTGTAGACGTCCCGAGGAAGGCAGCCGCGCTTGATGCAAATGGAAGCGGCCCGTCCCACGACCTCGCCCATCATTCCGCAGGTCTTCATGACCCGTACCGTCCCCAGTGCCTCGTGGGTCACGCTTACGCAACGGCCGGCCATGAACAGGTTCTCGATATTGCGGGAATAGAAACAGCGGTAAGGAACGGGGTAGCCGTAGGAACGATCCACGCCCTTGCCGTGTACGGCATAGGAGATGAAGGGATTGTCGGGGAACTTTTGGGCGTATTGTTTTTTAGGATAGTGGAGATCAATACTCCAAGTGCTGGGTACGCATCCGTCTGGGAAATCCCTTTTGGAAACGATGTCCTGTTCGTTCAGTATGACGTCGCCCAACAGTCGGCGGGATTCCCGAGGACCACCGACATAGGCAACCCAGATAAGCTTGGCGTTCTTGTGCTTGCCCGCCCCATCTCGGTTCTTCATCGCATTGAAGGCTCCGAATACCGCCCGTAGGTTCCAGTCCCGGATACCCTCGGCATTTCCGAGAGGGTCCTTGTCGTATCCGCTTTCCCAAAACCATTGACCGTGAAAGTCACGCGGATAAGGGAAGTCCGCCATGTTCAAATCGAGAGCCCATGGAGTCTTGGGATAGGATATTTCCTTTTTGTCGTTCGCCCATGCCCACATGTTGCTCATGCCCATGCGGCCCTTGGGGGTCATCTCGTGATCGGCCCCCGCGAGGAACCCAATCGTTCCGTGACCGGTGGCTTCTACAAAAAGAGTTCCCGAAAAACGGGTGACTTGGCCCGTTCGCACGTCGAAGGCCTGAACCGCGGATATCTTGCTGCCTTTCTTTTCCACTTTGAAGGCGTGGTGATAAAGTTGCAGATCAATGTTCTTTTCCGCCCGTACAATCGTTTCCTTTTTTGCATCCTCGAATTCCTCGTAGGTGCCAGGTGACTTTTTCGCCTTGTCCGAGATTTCCTCAATGATTTCTCCAATGCGCGGATATTTCCCACGGCGGATGTTTCCCTTTGCCCAGACCCTTACCTCACTCGATCCATTTCCTCCGAGAACGGGACGGTCCTGAATGAGAGCCACCTTGCATCCCATGCGGGCTCCGGAAATGGCAGCTCCCATTCCCGAGTAACCTCCGCCAATGACGACCAAGTCGTATTTTTTCTCGAGAGGTTTTTCAGTGATGCCCAAAAGTTCCCGGCGCCAGTTGGCAAGAATTTTGGAATCATTGGGTGGGACTTCCTTGAAAGTGGTCAAATAGATCGCGTCGCATCGTCCGTTAAATCCAGTCAGGTCACGAAGCGCCAAGGTGTTCTTCCCTCTTTTAAGACTGATTTTACCTCCTCCTTGCCAATCCCATTCGGCTCCTTTTGTGCCAAAGGTGGCTTTTGCCGGGGTGCCGTTGATGATGATTTGAAAGCGGCCGGGTTGTCCCTTTGCTCCCCAACGGGCTACCCAGTCTTTGGTGCGGGCGAACAGTTGATAGTTTCCACCTTCCTTGACCTCAATGGTCGTGGTTGCGTCAGCAACTGGTGTTCCCAGTCCATGGGCCAACAGGTAGGGCGAACCCATTTCCCGTATAAATTGAGTATCGAGCTTCCATCCACCGTGCTCCGAAAAGGATTCGGTTTCGATTAAGATTCTATCTGCCTTCAGGAGCAAGGCCGGCGTGAGAGCGAGCAGGGAGGTGATTAGGATTTTGTTCATTTTGAATATAAGATGGTTGGAACAATAACTTATTACTCCAAAGAGGCATGAAAGTTAACGACTGCGTCCATCATCGAGGATCTTTTGCAATTCTTCCGTCATGCGTTTGAGCACTTCCGGGTTTTGTTCCGCTACGTTTTTCTTTTCCCGCACGTCTTTGCTCAAGTCGAACAGGGCGTAGCGAGGGGCAGGAGTGTTGGCGAGCTTGTCGGTCACCACGACGTTTCTCTTTCTCTTTGAGTCGTGGCGTTGCAGTTTCCAATCGCCCACACGATAGCCGTAGTTCCCTCCGCGTCCATTGTCCTGCTGAACGAGATGTGAACGTCCCTTTGCTCCTTTCTCTCCAAGTAAAGCATTCATGACGTCGAGGCTGTCGAGGCAGGCATCCTTGGGCATGGAAACCTTGAGGTGATTGGCCAAGCTGCTCGCAAGGTCGATGGTGCAGACCATTTTGTCCGAAACCCCGGGCTTGATGGTTCCCGGCCAGTAGGTGATGAATGGAGTGCGCGTTCCGCCCTCGAGAACGCTGTACTTCCCACCGCTGTAGGGGCCGGCGGGCTTGTGGTCGCCCATCTTTTCGAGGGCTTCGTCCTTGTACCCGTCGTCCCCAACGGGTCCGTTGTCCGAGCAGAATACGATCATGGTGTCTTTTTCGAGCCCCTCCTTCTTGAGATACTTTACGATTTCTCCAACGCACCAGTCGAGCTGGACGATAACGTCCCCGCGGTAGCTCAACCCGGACTTGTGGCGGAAGCGCTCGTGTGGAATGCGTGGAACGTGCAAATCATGGGAAGCGAAGAAGAGGAAGAATGGGTTGTCCTTGTTTTTCCCAATCCACTCCTTTGATTTTTCAACCCACTTGTCGGCCAAATCCTCGTCCCGGAAGCGGGCGGCATGTCCGCCGGTGTAAAAACCAATCCTGCTAATTCCATTGTGGATGGTGGAGTTGTGCCCATGACTCCAGTCCATTTTCAAGGTATTCCGGTGTGTCACTCCGGTCGGATGATCCGGACTTGGCTTTTTCTTTCCTACCCAAAGGGGGTCCTTGGGGTCGAGGTTGAGCACCCGGTGGTTCTCGACGTAGACCTGAGGGACCCGGTCATTGGTGGTGGGAAGTAAAAAGCTGTAGTCGAATCCGATCTCACGTGGTCCTGGTTTGAGTTCGTCATTCCATAGGGGGCCAACTCCGGGGCTCCCCAGTCCAAGGTGCCATTTCCCGACTACCGCAGTTTTGTACCCTGCTTGCTTGAGCATGTCGGGGAGAGTATAGGTGTTCTCCGGGATGATCAGGGGGGAACTGGGAGGTGCAATCCCGGTATTCTTTCCACGAAAGGCGTAGGTTCCGGTTAGAAAGGAGTAGCGGGTCGGCGTGCAGGTGGAGGCCGAGCAGTAGCCGCTGGTGAACTTCAGACCATCCTTGGCAAGGCGGTCGATGTGAGGGGTCTTCAGGTTCTTGGGTTTCGCTCCGTAACACCCGACGTCTCCATAGCCCAGATCGTCTGCCATGATAACGATCACGTTGGGTTTCTCGGCCAATGCTCCGAGCGTGAGAAGCATCGGAAAAACGAAAAATGCGGACAAAGTAATTTTATTCATTTGGATATGCGGATGGTGAGGGAAATCAGGGGATTGAGGCTTAATGGTAAGATTTGCTCCCTATCCTTCAAGTGCATTCCCAAAATGTTTCCTGAATGGATTCTGGTCAAGGAGGCACTTGCCCTTTGATAAAAATAGATCGGCTGGTCAGGGCATTTGTTTTTCTATGGCTTGCCTCTGCCGAAATGATTTATTCTTTTGGATCAATTCCATGGCATTTGCTCTGATTCCCCTTTTGATATCCCTTGCTCTTCTGTTTTGGTGGAGAGCGGTCATCCTGTTCAAGCGGACGGTTGAGGATGTTCCGACCTCCAAGGTCAAGGGGGTCTTTTACGGATTGAACGAGGTCAAGGGCTCGGTCAAGTCGGATTCCCCGTTGCAGACTTACCTGACGGAAGGTCCGAGCGTGTGGTATGAATGGAGCATTTCTGAGCATTGGGAAAAAACGGAGACATACAAGGGTAGCGATGGGAAAACGAGGACACGGACCAAAAGCGGTTGGCGGAAGGTAGATTCAGGGGCAAGTTGCCAATCCTTCTTCCTGATGGATGATACGGGTGTATTGCTCATCGAACCGAGGGGAGCAAATGTTGAAGTTCCAACCACGATGTCTCACAGTTGCAGTCCATCCGATCCTCTGTATTACGGGAAAGGGCCAGTCGGAGCGATTGCACATTCAACCTATCGGAGAAGGTTTTCCGAGCGTTCTCTTACTCCCGGCGATGATATTTATATTCTTGGCCCGGCCAAACTGAGGGAAGACGTCGCTCAGCCCATGATCGCCAAGAGCAAGGATGCCCGATATTATTTCATTTCCACTAAGTCGGAATCCCAGATCATCCGTTCGAAGAGCATTTTGGCATTTTTCTTCCTGCTCTTTTCATTCCTTGTTGCCTTGGCCGTACCTGTCGTCGCGATTTCGGTGGAGACAGGTATAGAACCTCAGGAAGTTTTTGTTCAGTATCCAGAATGGGAGTTTTGTGCCGCATCCATCTTTTTTGCAGTTGCGGGTCTGTTTTACCTTTCCCTCTTGTATAACGGATTGATTCGCGTGTGCAACCGACTCACTCATGCCTTAAGTCTGATTGAAATTCAATTAACGCGGCGCCATGACTTGATTCCCCGCTTGATGGAATGTGTGAAGGGAATTTCGGAATACGAGCGCGAAGTTCAGGAACTGGTGGCTTCGACTCGATCCTCGGCGGTGGGTAGGAAGGAACGTGCTTCTGGGGAGATTGGTGAAGAAATAAGCCAAGGGATCGGATTGGTCGGCGGTTTGTTTGCTCTGACAGAGAGTTACCCGAACTTGGGCGCGGATCAAAACTACAGGTCGTTCATGAAGGAACTTGTCGATACCGAGGATCGGATTGCCTTGGCCCGTGCCTTTTACAATGACAGCTTGCTTGCTCTCCAAGATCGCTTGCTTACCTTCCCCGACGTTTTAATCGCCAAGTGGTTTCGCTTCAAAGCGGGTAGGAAACTTGACCTTCTTCCTGAGCCCGAAATGCCGCAGGATCCGAAAGTTTCTTTGTGAAAAGGCAAGTGAACCGGGTATTCTCAGACTGAAGGAAGCCTATCGGTTCATGATCTGCTCGATCTCATCGGGCTCGATCGGAGTTTTGGCCATGAGGTTTACGGGACCGTCCGCGGTAATGACGATATCGTCCTCCAACCTGACACCAAGTCCTTCTTCGGGTATGTAAATGCCAGGTTCGACGGTATAGACCGCGTTTTCCTTGAAAAAGTGTTGTCCGGAATTGACATCGTGAACGTCAAGCCCCATGGGGTGCCCCAAACCGTGCATGAAATATTTCCGACAGGCCGGGGTTGCGGGGTCTTGCTTCTTTACTTCAGCCTGAGTGATCAGTTTCAAGCGAAGCAACTCCTCGGTCATCATCTCATGCGAGTCGTTTTGCCAATCCTTGTGGGCTTTCCCCACGGTTGCATTCTCGATGCATTGACGGAGCACCCGGAGGACGGCCTTGTAGACCTGCTTCTGTCTGCGGTTGAATTTGCCACTGACGGGAACCGTCCGGGTTAGGTCTGCGTTGTAATTTCCGTAGCAAGCCCCGACATCCATGAGCAACATCTCGCCTTTCTTGCATTCCTGATCGTTTTGCAAGTAATGCAAGGTGCAGGCATTGGCTCCGGATGCAATGATCGGGGAGTATGCGAATTTGCAGCGTCTGCGTACGAATTCCCTGGAATATTCCCCTTCGATCTCAAACTCCTTCACTCCTGGTTTGATCATTCGGAGCACCTTTCGGAATCCACGGTTGGTCACCTCGACGGCTTCCTTGATCATCTTGATCTCCAGGGGATCCTTCACGAAGCGCAGTTCGTGGAGCAAAGGGGCTAATCGGTCGATTCCATGCAGCGGGAAATCCCGCTGGACTTGGCTGATGAAACGCTGGTCTCTCGTCTCTACCTCGTCGGAAGCCCGGTTATGTTCGTTGTTGTTCAAGTAGGCTTTCTTGGCCTCGAACATGAGGATCTTGAAGAGTACGGGGAATTCGCTGATCCAATGAACCGAGTCGACCCCGGAAATCTTCTTTGCGTCTTCTTTGCTGTGCTTGAAGCCTTCCCAAATTCTTAGGTGCTCACTTGGCTCGCGTAGAAACAGGATTTCTCGATGCTTGGGGTCAGGGGCATCGGGGAACAGGACGAGAATGCTTTCTTCCTGCTCGATACCCGTCAGGTAGAACAAGTCTGCATTGGGATGGATGATGAAGGAGCCGTCCGCATTGGTAGGCAGCACGTCGTTGGCGTTGACGACGGCCAGCGATTGAGGTTCGAGCAACTCGGTGAGTCGTCTCCGGTTGTCCTTGAATAATTTGTTCTTGATTGGCAAGTGGCGCATAAAAATCCTTTGCTTTAGGCAAGTCTCTTGAGCTTGGTCACCCGTCCGGTGGCAACCCACTCGGCAACATAGATGTCTCCGTTTGCACCGAAGCAGGCATCGTGCGGATGAACGAACTTGCCGGCTTTCCATGTTTGGGTCTTGCCCCGGTTTACGATCTTTTTCTTGACCACGCTCTCGACGTCGTCGCCCAGTTTTGCGACCACCTCGTTTTTCTCGTCGAGCAAGGTGATGCGGGCATGCAGTTCGGGGACCAGCAACAAATTCTTCCAGGTATCCAAGTTTGCGGGCATGCCGTATCCCTTGAGGGTCTCTACATATTTCCCGTCCATTTCCAGAAACTGCAAGGTGTGGTGGGCACGGTCGCAAATGGCAACGCGTTGCTTTTTGCCTGGGCGCCGGTCGATCCAAATACCATGGGGGGTTGCGAATTTCCCTTCGCCTTTTCCCGGACCACCGAACTTCGAGACCCAGTTGGCGTCCTTGTCGTAGCGGTGGATCCAGAACGAACCGTATCCGTCGGCCAGGAGAAAGCCCCCGTCGTCCAGGAAAGCAAAATTGGTTGGCAGGAACGCGTCCCGTCCCCAGCGTGGGCGGCCCTTTCCTTCAAACCTCACGGCATCGGGTCCATCCTCGCCCTTCCGGTATACCCCGCTGTCCATCGGGGCATACTTTTCCCAGACTGTTTCCCCCTTGAGGGTAAGCTTGGCGAAGGCTTTCACGTTTTGGTAGGCGCAAACGTAGAGAAACTCCTCTTTGCCCTCTTGGCGTACCTCGAGTCCATGTCCACCCCCTTGGAACTGGTTGCCGAAGGCCCGGACGAACTTGCCGTTCGGGTCGAATACGAAAATCGAGGGATGATCTTTCAGGTTGGCTCTACCCTCATGGATGACGTAAACGTTGCCCGCTTTGTCGACGGTGACGTTGTGCGTGGTTTGCCAAGTGTACTTTTCGGGAAGTTTTGCCCAGTTGTGATGAACCTCGAAGCGGTGCTCTCCCTCCCCGATGACCAGCTGCTTGGATTGACTTTTCTTTGCTACCAGCATGGTTGGAGCTACGATCGAGGCTGTTGCTGCGGTCGAAATGAAGTGCCGACGAGAAAGCGTTTTATTATTTTTCATGATGAGGAATTTTCGGGTGATAGAAAATTTGATTTACGTTAGAGATACAATTCCGGCAAGCAAGCCTTCATGTGTCAGAAAAAACTTCTTAAAAGGTGAGCTTCAGCGAAGGGAATCTTTGAGGGGCCTTGAAAGTGACCTATGATTGTCCTTGATCGTTAGTTTTGTAGGATTGAAACTCTCTTTTTAAAACTGGTAGGGCAATCCGTTCCCACCTTTGTGATGAAATTTGATATTAGCGAAACTTTTTGTATATTGCGTGCGTTGTATACCCTATGAATGAGTTCGTCTTTATACAGTCCACCAACCGGCTTCTTTCTCGGAGCCTCTAGCTCTGTCCCGGACCTAGTGGAACGAGAACGCCCGTTTGATTCGAAGGTGTCCGTTGATGAATCGGCGGATCTCATGAATCGAGTACGCTCTGGCGATGAAACTGCACTCACGAATCTTATTGATCGATGGAAAACTCCTTTATTTCGCTTTTTTCATCGTTCCTTGAGGAGCCATGCCGATTCCGAAGAATTGACACAGCAGGTTTTCATAAAGCTTCATGGTTCCGCTCGTCGCTATAAGCCTACGGCAAAATTTTCCACTTATCTTTTCACGATAGCCCGAAATCTATTACTGGACGAAATAAAGCGTCGAAATCGCCGCCCCGTCGATACCGTAGATCCTGCCGAATTGAACATGGCGACTCCTGGTCGAGATCCACGAGACGAAATCGAGGAGGCTTTGGAGATTTGCCTCGATCGCTTACCAGAAACTCATCGCACCTCTTTGTTGCTTAGAGTCCAGAGAGAATTATCCTACAAAGAGATTGCCAGCATAATGAAGGCGACTGAATCCGTAGTGAAAACCTGGATACACCGAGCACGCCAACAAGCCCGCAAGTCACTTGACGACCTCCGCGCCACGTCATCATGAAAAACAAATTCGAGAACGACGAACATATCGATCAATACTTGGTGGACGCGGATGGGGTTCCCTCGAAGGCACTGACTGAGCGGACACTCGAAAGCATTCGCAAGCGTAGGCAAACTTCTTTCTTACCGTTTCCCTTCCGTTTTATTCTCCCCCTTGCGGCTTGTCTTGCCGCAGTCTTTTTCTTGCCGGACTTTTTCAGTGGAAACGAAGCCGCAAAGACTTCGGGGACTGACGGGGAAGAGACGTCGGGAGTGGTTTTGCCTTCCGTTCCTTTACAGGCTGAACCGTATTTCGATGACATTCTTCTGCTTGCCAAACCGTTTGAGGGGGAACCCCCTTTGCTTGACGAGCAAACAATAGACCTCTTTGCCATGTTGACCGAAAACCTTGAAGACTGATGAACACCTTCACTCGCTTACTTTCGACTGCTATTCTTTCGCAACCTTTTGTATTTCAGCCTCAACTGATAGCCGAGAAACCAGATCCCTCCCATCCGCCTCGTGAACTTTCTCCGGTAGTCGAGCGTGGCAAGGGGGGGAATCCTCGAGGTCAGCATTCTCGATTGCCTCTGCTCGTGGGCGAGGGTGAACAAATCGAGATGCTCCGGCGCTTGCTTGATACTCCCCCCGAAAAGCTACGCTTGATGCGTGAAACTATTCAGCGACTGGAAAAAATGTCGCCCAAGGACCGCGAAGACATGCGCCGTCGGCTTAAACGATTTCGCGAACTTCCCAAGCAGAGGCGAAGCGAGGTGTTCCGAAAATTTCATCACAAGCAGAATTCTCTTCGTAGTTACTGGGACAGCTTGCCTGCTAAAACGCGGGAAAAGGAACAGCTCGAGTTTCAGCGACTTCTTCCTCACGAACGCAAAGCATTTATGGATCGAGTTTTGGGTAGGTCCGAGCGTGCCGGGAAGCCTCCCTTTCCGCCCCTTGGCCCACCTAAGAATGCTCCCCGTAACCAGCCGCCGCCACCGCCTCGTTGAAGAGGGCTGAGCCGGAAGGATATGCAAAATTATTCGGCCCTTAAGGGTCGATTCATTCTTTCAATTTAGCGGAGCTTTGCTTTGCCTTTTCTTCCAAGCCTTTGTGACGCGTTTAAGTGAAAGTCCCAATTGGAGTTGGTTTATAGGTTTGGGATCTTTGGCTTCGGACTACCTTTTCGATCTCGGATTTGTTTAGTGACATGCCCTTGTCGTTTTCTCAGAAATTGGTCTGTTGCTATAAAACCTTTAGGAGTGCTAAGATCTTCCTCGGATAAGCAGATTGTTCCGGAGCAAAAAGAAAGCCCGCCTTCTGGCGGGCTTTCTTGCTAGAATGATAAATTACTTTCGAAGGCTATCTACGTTTCGAGCCGTGCTTGCCACACCTTTTGCAATTCGGTCTCGCACTTTGCGGAGGACCGCCTCTGCCACGATGCTGACCACCGGCTCTAGCGTGCGGAGGTTTGCCTTTCTGACCACCGGGCCTTGCGTGTCGTGGAGGACCGCCTGGTCCGCGACGATGCTGACCACCGGGTCTAGCGTGGGGAGGTTTGCCGTGCTGACCACCGGTTCTAGCGTGTCGTGGAGGACCGCCGTGACTCCCACGATGCCGGTCTCCAGGTCTAGCTTGTGGCCGTTTGCCGTGGTCGCAGCTGGGTTTTCCGCGTGGGGGCCCACCGGGCCCGCCGCGATGTGGAGGTCCGCCGGGTTTCCCATGTGCTGAGCTTGGCCGATGTTGAGGAGGTCTGCCTGCGAGAGATGGACCTCGGTGATGGTCTCCGGCTCTAGCTTGAGGACATTTGCCGCGGTCGCAGTCGGGTTTTCCGTTTGGGGGGCCACCGGGCCCGCCGCGATGTGGAGGTCCGCTGGGTTTCCCGTGTGCTGAGCTTGGCCGATGTTGAGGAGGTCTGCCTGCGTGAGATGGACCTCGGTGATGGTCTCCGTGTCTAGCTTGAGGACATTTGCCATGGCCTCCGTCAGGTTTTCCACGATGTTCACGGTGG
>Ga0209362_1002512_pt1 | contig 13445 bp, 15 predicted proteins | sample SaaInlV_165m_DNA_FD_184680 | JGI IMG/M metagenome (GOLD analysis project Ga0209362, IMG submission 184680) | Marine microbial communities from expanding oxygen minimum zones in the Saanich Inlet - Saanich Inlet SI037_S3LV_110m_DNA (SPAdes)... | ecosystem: Environmental > Aquatic > Marine >...
AACTATAGTGTTCATGGTAGAAAATACATCAATATCTAAAAGATTTTCTACAACCAATCTTCTATCTGTTGTAGATAGTTTCATAAATGGAACATAATTGGATGAACCAAGAATGACTACTTGACAAAATGATTTGTATGACATCTTTAGGATTTGTTCTTCTAAAATCTTTTGATAATCTCTAGATTTGGCATCTTGGTCTAATAAATCACCATTCATATAAATTTCAAATCTCTTTGGTTTTAATCCACGAATTATTTTATATTCATCTCTACCAATCAAAAATTCTATTTCCGTTTCACATTCTTTATTGTTTATAGAATTAATTAACTGTGGAATTTTCGTACCACGAAAAGACCTTCCAAACAATGAATATGTCAGAGCATCAAGCATTGTTGATTTACCTGCACCGTTATCTCCAGATATAAGTGTGTTATTATTTTTTCTGAGGTCTATGACTGTTTTATAATTTCCTGTTGATAGGAAATTTCTATAAGAAAGTGTTTTAAATATTATCATATACTTAAACTTTCCATATATAAATCCTTGATAATCTTCTTCATTTTTGTTTTATCTTTTACTTCCTCAATTAAATCTATTTCATTATTGATTAGTGTAACAGTATCTTGTGCCAAGTCAACAATTTCTTCCTTAGTCCATTCAGAATTAATTAATTCTTCTACTACTGTAATCTTTGCCACGCCACAGTTGTAGAGTTTGTCCATAAATCTCTCAAAAGAATAGGGATGTTTTTTATTTTCCACATATAATTTTACATAAGAACCTTTTAAATATTCACAATCTAACTTGGCGCTGTCAACAGGTCCATCTTCATCATTATATGATACCGCATGAAACATCTTATATGGGTTTGGAATAAATTCAATTTCCCTTGTTTCTGTGTCTAATATATGAAACCCCTTTTGCTCTTTTAAATCTGCAAAGGTTATCTGGTATTGTGTTCCCATATAGTATATGTTGCCATGTTCTTGACGACAATGAAAGTGTCCTGTATATACCTTCTCATATCTTTCAAATATTTTTGCATCCATTCCACCATCATATTTGACCCCTCTCATCACATCATATCCTTGCAACTCAAGATGTCCAATGAGAATTGGTGCCGCTGCAGACTTGATAAAGTTTACGGACGCGACATTGTTTTCTTTATTCACCCACGGAAGTAATGCAATATCTAATCCATCAAAGTTTACCACAGCAGGTTCTTCATATAAAATTAAATCATCACCGAATAATTCTCGTATCGAATTGATTGTGTTTGTATTTCGGTAGTATACATCATGGTTGCCAAGAATACAGTGTAATTCTACACCTTCATCTTTTAGTCTATCCATAAATCTTGTACGGACTTGATTAAGAACATTGAAGTTTACAAACTTCCTTCTGTCCATTAAGTCGCCGGCATGTATGACTGTCTTTATATCGTTCTCTTTGAGGTATGGAAAAAATACATCATCGAAGAACTTCATAAAATAATCTAAAAATAATTGGCTGTCGCCTCTTGCACCAAAGTGCGTGTCATTAATCAGTGCTATTTTCACTATTTATATCATCCTGTAAAACTTTATCTAAATTGCTTTTAGTTTTTTTATTTGATTTTTTCTTTTTCTTTGGGGTGAACTTTTCTATATCGGTTTCATTTAATTTAAAATGTTTAGCAAGAAGTTTATCAGAAGATAATTCTTCATTGTTGACATCTTCTTTCTTTTCTTTTTCAAAATAGTTATCTTTAAACCAATTCCTAATTTGTGCATCTTCGGCTGTTTCTAATAATTTAAATTTGATATAGTTTTGTTTTTTTTCTTTTTCAATTCTTCTTAAAAAAGCATAATAAATTATCTGTGTAAAATATGAGAATGGATTTTTTGATTTTTCTGGATTAAAGTTATGTGCGTACATTAAGCAATTTTCTATACCATCGCCAATCATTTCTTCTCTGAATGGATAATTTATAAAATTAGGTCGATAAGATAAATGGTTGGCAATCTTTAAAAAACATTCACCAATATAATCCGTAACTGGTGGTCTTCGTTCATCACAAGAATCTGCTTCAATTATTTTCTTTTTCCATTCAACCATACATTTAAAGAATTCTTTATTATCTACATAATGTGGTTTTGTGGGAGGTTTTTTATCTTCTTTACTCATATGTTACTTATTATACATCAATTATTTAAAATGTATATAAAAATATCTATTTTTTACTTGACAAAATTGCAATTGTCGATTACAATTATCTGTGCCAGGGGAATAAAATAGTTTATATTCATTTTAAATAATCTTCTGGATTTGGTGACCAGTCTTTCCAATCCATGCCGAAGTCTTCTTCTGATTGTCTTTTTTCGTCATCGCCTTTATAGTTGTCATTATGGTGATTGTTATCTCTGAGAGAATCTATTAGAGAATTTACATCTTCTACATCTAATAATCCCGCATCAACTAAAGATAGAAGTGCTTCTGGTGGCAAAAATATTGACATGGTTATAAAATTTTGCATATCGGGAGGCATCATCATTTGGTCATCTTCAAATGCATCTGGGTTTTCGTTTAATTCTTGCTTTACTTTGGTTAAAAAATCATTTAATTCTTCTGGTGTCATATCATCCATTTTTCGAGGTTCTTTGGGAAACTGATTATCTTTTTTTACATCGATTATTTTTCTTTTTGGATTTGAATCCGTATCTTGTTTTTCTTTTTCTAGGTCGTAAAGTTCTACAACATCATTATCTGGTGTTAGATATGTTGCGATAAAGTCTTTTGGTATTTTAGTTTGAATTTCATTTGTATGAGATAGCCAATTCTTGAGAATTGTTATTTCTTTTTGTCTTCCAAAAGGGTCAGGTATGATTAAACTCTTAAAAATCATTGGTCTTGAAAGTATTAACTTATTATTGGCTTCTCCTTGAATTTCTGCAATGAGTTCTTCGCCACTTCTTAATTTTAATATTCGGTATGATTTTTCCATAACTATATTCCCTTATAGTTTTATTTTTAATACATTAAAAACAAAGTTCTCTCTATTATATATCTTTATTCGTTCATCAAAGTGTCGCATAGTGTGGTTCTTGTACTTTTTAAAGTTTAAATTATCACTAATATCATATAATTTGACATGGTCTTTATCATTTGACTTTCTTAACCCCCTGCCAATAGACTGTAATACCCTTACAACCGATTTAGAAGGTGATGAAAAAATAATATTATGAATATTTTTGATATTAATTCCAGTAGAGCAAGTTCCATATGAAGCAATTAATATAGCATTCTTTTCTTTGTCTATAATCTTTCTAATATACTCTCTTTGTTCAGTATCTGTTCCGCCATGAATAAAGAACACCTTTCTATCGCCACATTCACTTCTGATTCTATTAAATAATGGTTTTCCGTGATGTTCCACAAAATTAAATAGGAGTAGAGTATTACCCTTCATACTAGAGCATAGAGAAGTAATAAATTCATTTCGTTTTTCGTGGGTTATTATCCATTTAATCTCATCTTGATATGTTGCTCTTTTTATAGATTCTATATCCTTCATTGGATATTGTAAATTTATACAATCTATTTCTAATTTAGAAAGCAAATCTTTTTCCATCAATTTTGTGGTAGTGGTAACATTATGAACCCCACCAAACAATCCTTCTACTACCAACTTGTGTGTATGTGTCCCATCCAGAGTCCCTGTTGTTCCTATACGGTATTTACAATCCTTTAATTTTGTCATGAGAGTAGTTAAGGACTTGGATTTGAATAAATGACATTCGTCACCAAATATTGCACCATATTGAGAAAAATATTTCTCGGACATCTTATACAAACTTTGCCATGTAGATATTACTACCTTTTTCTCTGTTACTTTATCCTGTCCCGCATATATTACATGACATTTATTATCAACATTCCACTTGTTTTTTGATGAATAATCTTTAAAATCATTATACATCTGAGAAACCAATCCTGTTGTTGGTACGATAATTAGTATCTTTTTATCTTTTGGTAAAATAGATTCATAATACCTAACTAGGCTGTAAATTATTAAAGATTTACCACTTCCAGTTGGAGAAAGAAGAAGACATCGTTCTTTGTTTATTGCATGAGTAATGGCATCTATTTGATGTTCATGTGGTTGTATTTCTTTTCCATTTACAGTTGGTCGTATCTTATCCAGAATATAAGAATTCACATCTTTATGTGGTATAGTAATTTGTGGTTTTTCTATATCAGTTCCAACCGTATAGTTTCTTTCCTTTGCAAATTTATAAACATAATCAAGCAACCCAGAATATAGCAATTGAGTGTGTACACTATAGAGTCGTATTTGACCATCCCATATTTTATTTTTATATGCGGGGGTATATTGATAGTTAGGAACAGTAAAAGTGAAAAAATCACTTAGTTCTTTTGCAATCGACCTTTCACATCTAATTTTGATGTGAACAGAATCTATATGTTGTATATCTAAATCACTCATGCGCCATTAGTGAATTTTAACCAATCGATGGCTGCACGAATATTCCACTGTCTATTGTTGATAATTTTAATTACATTTTCGAGATAGTTTACTTTTTCTTTTTGAAAGAGTATTCGATTCGCCAACTTAATCAAATCTTCATCACCACCTAAAAATTTATCTATGTCAGTTTTCAAAATATTTAGGTCAAATGTGTCCCACCCTCTATCCTCTAGTTGTTCTGGACTCATTTTTCCTGTATAATACAGCCATTTGTCCCTTTTAAGAATGTTTAAATCTGATTCGAGTTTGCCTAATATCAATTTTTCATCACTATACATTACAAGATATTTGTTATGTATTTGTGGCGTTTTCATGGATTCTATATCTAATTCAGTTTTATCCATAACCAAATCGTCCTTGACCATCAATCTTAATTCTTCCATGTTCATAATAAATCTCCAGACTTATTATAACATAAAAAACGATAAAGTCAAGAGCAATTAAAGAGCCGTAACACTATATGATGTGTATGTGAATGTTGCAGAAGCCACCACAGGTTCGGTATCTGTGGATGCCGAATTGAAATCTATACCAGTAAGTGCTATAGGAAATGCATCTTTAAATCTTATATGATATTTTGGCTTATATGCACTATTGGTAACTACAAGAAGAATATCAGAAAAGAATTCCATAGTTTGTTTTCTGTCTATGGTATTGTCGAGGCTTTCCATAGTGCCAATATCTTTCATCCAATTAAAAACTTCTAACCAATTCAGCATATTTTCATCTACTATGAAATTAACAGTCAAATCATCAAAGTTATACTTACCACCTATCCATTTTGGATTAAGACCTAATACTGTAGGTTGTTCAACAGGTGTTAAAGTCAATGCAGGCAGACCCACACTTTGGCAGAAATATGTTACAGTGGGAAGTCTTGTAATCTCTAATCTAAAGTAATTGGTAGAAAGATAATTGTTTGTAGCAGGCTGCCTAGGATTATAAACCCTAGTGACATCAGGTATTCCAGGACCAGTGTATCCACCAGTAGTTCCCTGTGCATTTGGATTTGAATATGGCATAAAATTCTCCTACTATATGTATAAAAAGAAAAGGGAGTCCCGAAGGACTCCCAAATCTCTGTTGTGTAGATTGCTCTACATTAATTTAAGGTTTATGATGAACCACTAGTGTTACCATGTAGGTTAGTGATTGCAAAGAGTCTGTAGTAGACATTCTTACTTGCAACTAGTTCACCACTTGACATTACGGCAGAACCGTCATCGTGTGCGAATGGGTTTGCTACCATACCGTATCGAGTCTTGAACCCGATTTTTGGTTGGAAGGTGTTTTCACCAACGGCACGAACCATTTGTAGTGGAACATATGGACAGTAGAACAGTCCAGCATCGTATGGGTTGCTACCTCTGTAACCAACACATGCGAAGTTAACATCACTACCACCAGTTGTTGTTGCACTGTATGGGTCGATATAAACTTTCATCTTACCATTTAGTGTACCTACAAAGGTGTTACCAGTATCATCAACATCAAGATTGGTGTTGAGTGCTGGCGATAGTTGCAACCAACCACCCATTGCGAGTGCGGAAGCAACATCTGAGGAGCAAAGAATAAAGTTACCTTTACCTCTACGAGTTTGCTTCGAGATTACATTGGCTTCTCGTTCCAATTGGAACATCAAACCACGGAATCGTTCTGCACTCCATCGTCCGTCAGAGTCAACATTTAAGTCATAAGTACCCGCAGTCGTTAAGTCTGCGTGTTGGGCACCATCTTTAGCAGTTACATAAATGCTTCGTACAACTTCTCGGTTGATTTCAGAAAGGATTTCTGTACTAAGAATATTAGCAAGTTCACTTTCTGCATCCAAACCGTGGACTGCTTTCAAGTCCTGTGCGAGTTCAGTTGTGTATTCTGCTTTCAATGCACGAGTTCTGGCTTCTACAGCAACTCGTTCGATGCTGAATGCCATTTCTCGGAATGTAGTTGTGTCACCAAGGCCTTCAGCACTTGCTGTTAGCAATGCACGGAAACCTGTTAGTGCGGCACTTGTTGGGTTGATACCACCTGTTGAAAGTGTTGCACCACCAACTGAAGTGTTACCTGCACCAGAGAATTTCGAGAATGCTTCTTGATACAATGCTTCTGCACCACTTTGTGAGTCATACTTGGAACGCATTGCAAAAATCAAACCTGTTGGTGCTGACATTGGTTGAACACCAATAAGGTCATATGCAAGTAGGTTTGGCATTGCACGACGGACCAAACTGATTAAGATTGGGTCGTAACCTGCGAGGTTTGTAGAACCTGCTTGTGCGCCTTGAGTAACGGTGAAACCACCACCACCCATTGCGTTTGCAGGTGCTTCGAGAAGTGCTTGCTCTCGTAGTGCGTTTTCTTGATTTTCCAAAAGAACGGCAGTTACTTTTTGTTTGTAATTGTCGTTAATATTTGGTAAATCGGGATGCTCCAGTACTGGAGCCCATTTTTCAGCAAGTACGTCTGCTGTGCTATTTTGTTGATTAAAATCCATTATAGATTCTCCTTGTTAGTTTCATTTACTTTCTTATATATAAAAATCTTGGTTTTAAGATGTTCTATCTGCTTTACTGTGTCTATGAATTGAGTTCATATATCCGTCCATTGGACTTCCTGATTCTGGATTAAGTTGGCTTGCACCGGCGCTCTCAACTAATTCTTCTGTTGTTGAGGGGGCGTTTGTGAAGTAACTTTCTCTAAGTACATTAATCTTTTCTCGATATTGCGTTTCGTTTTCAAATTCAAGACCTTCAGATAGTGTAGCAAGTTTATCAACTTCTACATCAGTCAAACCATCTGTTTCTTCAGCAAAAACTTCACCGCATCGATGTGCAACGATTTCTTTACGAAGTGCAATATTTTCTTCTAATGCTGAATTTAGAACATCTTCTAGTTGTTCGTTTGCATCTGTAACATCGCCAAGAACATCATACTTTTCGTCTGGCATATCAATGTACGAATCTTCAAACAATGTTTTCAAACCAGAGATAAAGTTTTCTGCAACATCTGTGCGAATGCCATTTTCAACAGCAAGTGCGTTTTCTTCCATCCATTGTTCAACGACATAACCTAAGTAGTCATCTAATTTTTCTATTAGGTCTTTAGTTGTTTCTTCAATAGATTCTGTAAGATGTGATTGATATTGTTCTATAATAGCATCTTCAAATATACCAACTCGTTCGTTAATTGCAGCCTCAAAGATTGTGGCAGCCTTACCTTGAAATGCTTCCGAAAGGTCTTCACCATCAAAGAGTGCAGTCAAGTGTTGTTCCATTCTCTCTTGAGAAGAACCACTCGACACAGGTTTTTCAATTTTTGCCGATGCCTTTGCTTTACCTTTTAACTCGTTACTACCTTGAGAAGTGCCTTTATCTGTGTCAATTTTAGCATGACCGCCTTCAGCGTCCTGATAGAGTTTTGGGTCTTCTTCACTTGATGTATCAAGGGTGGGAGTTTCAGGTTTCTTCCCCATCTCTGATAATTCTGTTGTATAATATTCTGTTTCGGACATGTTTACTTAACTCCTTGTTGTAGTCTTGTTTATTTAAACTATCTACTTATATATATCTTTTAATTATTCTACCGACCTTTTGGTAGACTACTTATATGTTATCTGTTTTTTCTTCCTGCTAACCTATTCCCAATACCAGTTATAATATCCTTACCGGCGCCTATGGCCGTGTCAACTGCATGTCCTTTCAAGTCTTTTACAATCCTTTGACCAGTGTCACTCTTGTATGCGCGCTTTGCAAGACTTCCTACTCTTGAAATTATTCGGTCTGATGTCTTTGAACCCACTTCTGTTTTCTTTTTCTTGTCTTTTGGAAGTGTTGCCGGACCTATTCTACCAGCCGTACCTGGTCTTGCTTCTGGTTTTGGTTTTGTCTTTAAATGTGGTAAAGAAGATAATTCAGTAAGAGATTCTTTTGAAAGTTGTAATATAGATTTTTCCATCATATGTTCCTTATAATCTTGACATGAAATCTTTAAATGCAAAAATGGCTTTTTCTTCTAATTCTCTAGCAGATGCCTTTTCAATCATTTTACAATATTCATTAATTACTTTTTCTTTAATAACACCATTATCCCAAATCCACTCTTTACCTTCCATGATACCATTTACAAATGCACCAGGTGCAGATGGGTCTGCAACAATGTCTACTGCGGAAAGCATGAAATCGTCTTTTACATAATTCACACCATTCTTTTCTTCGAGTGAACCCATACCTCTAGAGGAAACACCAAGTTGTGCGCCTTCATTGACTAAGTTCTTTGCTATATTACCCATAGGAGTATCAAGAAGTTTTGCTTTACCTATAACATCATTACCTTCGCATTTCAGGTCTTTAATCATGTGAGAAACACGGTCAAGATTCACAGTAGGACCTTGGGGGTGGTTTAATTCACCCATTGCACGATTACGAGATACTAAATCTGTATTATATCGTTCTACTTCATTACTCATAATATCTAGAGGATAAATTCTACCATTACGATTCTTTTGCTCTGCTTGCATAAAGACACCCTGAATGTAGTGTTCTTTTACACCAGTACTCTTATCTTCTTCAATAAGAAGTTGTACATCTTCTGTCATTTCAGTAATTAGTTTCATGCTTTGACCTTTTCCTTTTCTTGTTCTGATTGGTCGGAATGCCATTTTTGTTTTAGTTTTGCTTTTAAACTATCACTTAATTTATTGTACTTATCAACTTTTATTCCATAAATGAATTCTGCTCTACCATCACCTTTTTTAGTACCTTCATCGACTTCTTCCTCATCTTCAATATCTTTCTTACGAACCTTTCTTCGGTTCTTTAGATATTCATCAGACTCATCAGAATCGCCGTCATTGTCAACATCACTATCTGCGTCACCTACAGCGTCAAGTGTTTCACCAGAATCATCTTCTGAATCATTTTCTGCATCACTATCCTTGGCATATTTGGTTTCTTCTTCGTCATCATCTTTCTTTTTCTTTGCTTCGCATACACCATATACAGAATCAGTCACATATTCCTTTACACCATTAAGCATTTCATTTACTTTGGAGTATAAAAGGTTTTCGGTTGCTTCTTTCGCATCCGAAATGTTTCCGTCTAGTAGGTCTTTGATGATGTTTTCTGTTGTCATTTTTACTACCCTTATTCGTCAAATTGATTATTACAGAAGTCTAATACTTTTGTATAGTCTTCCTCGGATTCTTCTAATAATGCTCTCATCTTCTTTTGATTTTCCTCGATTAGAGTATCATGCACAGAAGTGAGATTAGTTGCATCTTCTTGTGTAATATGTATGTTTGTTCCGTCTTTGGGTTCAAAATTTACACCATTTTCACTTTCTAGTGCTTCTTGTATTGATGATATGATGTCATTCATTGTAGTTTCTTCCTTTATTGCTTTCATTTCTTTTGCTAGAAAACCTATCATAGTGACCATTTCTTTGTCTTTGACTCCTGCTATCGATACAGTTTTACCTCCTGCTTTACTGATTGCCCTAACATTCCTTTGATTGATTCCGGCAACGGTAATAGCCGACACAAATTTCTTAGCGTCTGATGCTGATTTAAATTTATATGTTATAGGTTTCATTGGTCTTCTTCCTCTGAAGTATCTAGTAAATCAGATGCAATTTCCATCTCTTTATTTGCTAATTTTTCTCCAATTCTTTCGCCAACCTCAGAGTTGAACGCAGAATAAAATTCTTCTTTATCTCCGTCAAACACAGAAGCAACCATATCATCCATATAATCTTTTTCGTTATCCATTAATATTATCCTTCTTCTTCTTCTTCTTCTGGCTCTAGATTAGAACCTTCTTTTTGTATTTGTTCGTCAATTTTTGCAATTTCTTCTTCGGATTGTTGTAAAACATTCTTTCGTATCCAATCTGTAGAATAATATTTACCAACATATTCCTCCATTTGGGTAAGTACATCCAACCTATCTTTCATTAATTCTGTTTGTTTTAGTTCCGAGAAATATGAATCTTGGTTGTATATAAACTGAATATCTGGAGAGATTTTATCCCAATCTTCCTGTGACATTACACCCTTGAGTATAAGTTGAACACGCAAGAGTTGAAGAAACATATCAGAAAATCTCATTCTTAGTTTTTCGATAAACTTATAGAACTTTACTTCATCTCTAGTAATCTCAGCAGAACGACCCATATTAAAGCCACTCTCTGCTTCCATTCGACTTACAGGAACATTCAAAGAACGGTAAACTTTCTTGAGTAGATAATCCACATCTTCCATTTCACCGAGATTTTGTCCACCGTCAAGTGTAGTAATTTCTGTTCCTCGTCCACCTTCTCGTCTTGGCAGCCAGAAGTCTTCTAGCATGTGAAGGTGGTTTCTTCCATCCGAAATTTTGCCAGTTCCTGAATCGTATGTCAGTTTATTTCTATATCGATTCATAATATCACGAAGATATTGCTCTGCTTTATTCTTTGGAAGATTACCCACATCAATATAAAATATTCTTCTTTCTGGGGCACGAGATATTCGGTAAATAACTACCGCATCTTCAATTTGTCTTAGCATGTTTGTTGGTCGTATGGCTTTTTGTAGATATCCGACCACTCGTTTTGTTGATAAATCTATAACACCAGAATGCACATAACAGATAGAATCTGTTGAAATTTTGATACCTGATGTTGGTGTGGTAAATACTGAATCTTTACTGGTATCTGTATATACATAAAATTCTTCTACCTTTTTCACAAAAGGAACTCTACCAGTACCAATATGTCTTTGTTCTTTTTCTACTTTTCTAATTTTTTTAATCTTAACTGGGTCTATTGCACGAAGTTCTTTAATTCCTTTTTGGGGGTTATCCGTATCAATAACAATATGATAATATAACTTACTATCGATATACCACCTTCGGAATAAATCCACTCCCTTTCTGTGGAATTCTAACATTCGTAGAATACCATCATACTCATCATATATTCTATGTTTAATATTATCGGATAACTTAACAGATTCTAAATCTAGTTTAATTGGTTTACTGTCTTTATCGAGTATAATAGAATCGTTAATAATATCTTCAATTGCTTGGTCTACTTCGGGGAATAACGACATATTCCTATATTGCATTATAAGATTGTTTTCATCACGAACAGAACCAGAGAAATCTACGAGTGTCCCGAAAACTCCGCCGGTTTCTAATGTATAAGTACCATCGTAACTATCTGGTGCTACAAATGATTCTTGTTTCTTCGATTCTTGCGGTTCTACAGGGTTGTTTTTCCCTATGCTGTAACCAAAAAGTTGTATGGGCATAATATAAATTCCTTATGATGATTGTTACTATATGTATAATACTTTAATCATCATCTAGAAATGATACCCCATTAACACTTTTCAAGATAGTCGTATGCAAGAGTTATTGAATATTCTGTTAATGTATCTGCTACATCAAAACTCAAATCAATTGCTCCAACTTCTACAGGCCATGTTCGCATCAGTCGTGTGCATCTGATAACATTACCCATCATATCCAATTGCTGGACGGTGGCAGTACCAAAATGTGCGCCTGTGCCTGATAAAACACTAGGACTAGCAACGATATTTTCTTTATGGAAGTTAAAATCTGAATGCCATCTCTCAAAGTGGTCACGAATTCCGAATGTGGTTTCATCAATCATTGTGATATTCCACTCTGGATATGCTCTGTCGCCAGGAAGTTTAGCAACACGACCACGAAACGGAACTTGAAGTATACCAACAGTTTCAGCAGGCATCGACGCGGCTTTACAGTGAAATTCAAAGGCAGGTCCACCAGTACCGTATGGGCCCATTGTCAAATTAACTACAAACCTATTTGGTCGAGTTCCACCATCAAAATTGGTCTTGAAGGTGTCTATGTCCATTTTATGTGTCATGTGATATTACTCCTTAATGTGTAATCTTATCTATTCTATTAGGGTGTGAGCCCTGAACTTACTAGTGAACCAGTTAGGTCATCACCAGATGATTTATTTGTGAATGTTAGTTTGATAAAGTTAATACTTTTTGCTGGTTTAATATAAACATCAGCAACAAACTGATTTGAATCTATGATGCTTGAAGTATTATTGGTTTCGTCACAAACAACTCTATAGTCATAAATTCCTCTACGACTCTGTATAGTCTGAAGAACTGGAACTACCGCATTTACAAACGATGCTCTTGTTATTTCATCATTGAATTCAAAGAGTTTATCTCTTGCGGCCGCACCGACTGTCTTCTTGAGGTAGATAAAGAGTCTGGATACATTAATTCTACTTAAAGTGCTTGTTGGTTCTGCACCAGTTTTATCCCCGAACAATACTGTTCCTTCGCCTGGGAAGGTGGTAACTGGGTTAATCTTGAGGTCATACATTGTGTCCATTTCAGCATCTGTTGGATTATCAATAAGACTTACGACATCTAAGATTGTTCCTCGTTTAAATCCGGCAGGTGACCACCAAGGGTCACCGAGTTTATCGTTTCTACAAATACATCCTGCAACATCTGCGGCTATATTTGTGGTAATATAGTTTGGTGAATCTGATGTACCATAATTATTCGTGGTACTTCTTGAGATGTTAAGGTGTTTCTTTTGTCCAAATACACAGATATTAAATTCGTCTGCTGTTCCAACAAAACTCGCGGCACTGGCTGCTTGTCCTGGCGCACAATTATTGATTGCTACACAATCTCCTCTTGTAGTTGCAACAGTCGCACAGACATTTGTACCAGTTGCACCGAAAACTACATCCAAAGCAATACCTTTATCTGTAAGTGCTGCCACACCACTTGCATATTGACTATCACTGCCTGTTGCGGCAACAATCAAAACGCCACCATATTGTAGGAAGTTATGTGATGCCCACCATTCATTTTTCCAAGTTCCTGTTGGACCTTGAGCCCATCTTGCGAAGGTTAG
>Ga0209362_1002520_pt1 | contig 13421 bp, 15 predicted proteins | sample SaaInlV_165m_DNA_FD_184680 | JGI IMG/M metagenome (GOLD analysis project Ga0209362, IMG submission 184680) | Marine microbial communities from expanding oxygen minimum zones in the Saanich Inlet - Saanich Inlet SI037_S3LV_110m_DNA (SPAdes)... | ecosystem: Environmental > Aquatic > Marine >...
ATTGCGGAGATATTAAGAAAAATGAAGGTGAAATCGTGGATAATCGTTTTGATTGCGTCCACGATATTTGCTATACCGCATTGGTCGTTTACACTTGGATTATACTTGGGTATATCGTTTACTTCGGTTTATTTGGTGGCAAGGAGATTTTCGTTTTTACACGCATTCGCATATTCAACTGCGGTGCATTTTATCTATAACCTTTTTATTATCAGTTTATATTCCGTTGCTTCGTGAATATATATTGTAGTGGATATGCTAGGAAAACTTTACAGAAAAACTAAGGAATGGGGACCAGGATCGTGTATGATTGCGTTTTATTTGCTTTCATTGATTCCAATTGTCGTTACAACGGCAATTTACACACATCTTCATGGGGAAAGTTATTTGGGGTATCCACGTGGTGACCTGCAAATGTTTTTGAGTGCGTTGTTTTTTGCTCCTTGGTTTGAAACGTTGTTGATGAACGTGGCATTGACCAAGTTGTTCAGCAAGATGAAATGTAGAGCAACCACCACGATTATTGCCGTTGCCTTGATATTCGCAGCCGCACATATGGGGAACGGTTGGCAAGCACCGATTTTAGTGTTTATTCCAGGACTTATGTTCGCATGGAACTACTATCTGTATTTTGACAAGGGAGAGGGTATTTGGGGATTTTTGTCCACCACGGTTCTGCATTTCTTGTATAATTTCACCATATTTGTTATCATTCCCCTAATATACCTTGTCCTTAATATTTATTATAATGTGGGTGACTTGGGAATTTTTATGATTCGGTGATGATATGGATGTAGTAGTTAGACAATATATGGATGCAGTTAGACGACTTGAGGAGTCGGATACGAAATTGGTTGACAAATCCGAATGGAATCGTAGACTTGGTATTTGTATTAGATGTGAAAAATATGAACAATATAATGAAGGACCAGTGTTCAAGTGTACGCAATGCGGTTGCCCCGGATTCAAGTTTATGGTTGAAAACTCAAAGTGTCCTTTACGAAAACCAAAATGGAGATAAAAAGTTATGATGGGTGATTTAACACCAAGAGCACAACAAGCATTGGCACTTTCAAAGAGAGTGGCAGTTGAATTGTCTGCCTCTTATGTAGGGACCGAACATTTGTTGGTCGGAATTATACAACTTGGCCAAGGAGTTGCGGTGAACGCACTTCTTCGGATGGGAGTTGACTTTGTTGCAATTCGTGCGGAAGTCGAAAAAGAAACAAAGAAGAATCAAAAAAAGAACGGACAGGAAGGAAAAAAGAATTCCGATATTACACATACACCCCGACTTAAGAAGGTCATTGCTCTTGCTGGACAAGAGGCAAAGGAACTTGGTCATAGTTACGTAGGAACGGAACACTTGCTTCTGGGGATTCTTCGTGATAAGGACGGACTTGCCGGAAGGATTCTTAATAAACTTGATATTGATTTGGATAGATGCCGTTCGGAGGTCATGGCGGAAATTGACCCAAATTTTGAGTCGGATGATTTAGAGGCCGCAATGGCAGGAGGCTCTGGAATGGAAAAAACCGGCAAGGCAGGTTCCAAAACCCCCGCACTCAAGTCATTCGGAAGGGAACTTACCGAACTTGCAACCGAAGGAAAACTCGATCCGGTTATCGGAAGGAAAAAGGAGATAGCAAGAGTTATTCAGATTTTATGTCGCAGAACCAAAAACAATCCTATTTTGATTGGTGAAGCAGGTGTAGGAAAGACTGCAATCGTAGAGGGACTTGCTCAAGAGATTGTCCTTGGAACGGTACCAGAAATGATGTTGGGCAAGAAGGTTTATATGCTTGATTTGGCATTGATGGTTGCGGGAACGAAGTATCGTGGCCAGTTTGAGGAACGCATCAAGTCAGTCATGAAGGAGGTTCAGGATAATACGGAGATTATTTTGTTTATAGACGAATTGCACACTATTGTCGGTGCAGGTGCGGCCGAAGGGTCAATGGACGCATCAAACATCATTAAACCTGCGTTAAGTCGTGGCGAACTGCAATGTATCGGTGCGACTACAATGGAAGAGTATCGCAAATATATTGAAAAAGACAACGCATTGGAACGGAGATTTCAACAAGTGCAGGTTGATCCACCTTCCGTGGATGATTCTATCTTGATACTTAGGGGCATCCGGCATAAGTATGAGGAGCATCATAATGTTGAGTATTCCGACGAAGCACTAGTTTCCACTGTGAAGCATTCCGACAGATATATTACGGGTAGATTTCTGCCCGACAAGGCAATTGACATTTTGGATGAAACTGGAAGTAGAGTTCGCATCGAGTCCTTGAAGAAACCAAAGGAACTTGATTCCCTTGGTGATAAAATCAAGGAAGCAACGATTAACAAGGATGAGTGCGTGACAAAGCAGAATTTCGAGGATGCCGCGAACTGGAGAGATGTTGAACGGAAACTCAAGGAGAGGTCGGAGAAGGTGCTTGATAGGTGGAAGAACAACCGTAAGGATAAGAAGATTCCAGTTGGTGAAGATGACATTTTAAAGGTACTTGCAGATTGGACCGGCATTCCGTTATCTCGTATGGAAAAGACCGAGGCACAAAGATTGCTTGGTTTGGAGAAACGATTGAGGCAAAAGGTTGTCGGCCAAGATTATGCAAGTAAGGTGATATCAAAGGCTCTGCGTAGAAGTCGTGTTGATCTCAAAGACCCAAAACGACCAATTGGTTCGTTTATGTTTTTAGGACCAACCGGAGTGGGAAAGACCTATCTTGCCAAGTGTCTTGCAGAGGACATATTTGGAACTGAGGATGCCATCCTCCAGATTGATATGAGTGAATATATGGAGAAGCATTCGGTTTCTCGTTTGATTGGTTCACCTCCGGGTTATGTGGGGTACGAGGATGCGGGTCAGTTGACCGAGGCGGTCCGTAGAAATCCCTACTCGATAGTTTTGTTTGATGAAATTGAAAAGGCCCATCCAGACATTTGCCAACTTCTTTTGCAGATTCTTGAGGAGGGACATCTGACGGATAACGTGGGTAGGCGAGTAGACTTTCGCAACACAATTGTCATTATGACTTCAAATGTGGGTGCGGAAATTCTTCAGAGAACCGTATCACTGGGATTTGGTGCACATAAGGATGCGGAATCGGACTACGACGCAACGAAGGATAAGATTATAGAGGAAGCAAAGAAAACGTTCCGACCGGAATTCCTCAATCGTCTTGACGATATGGTAATATTTAGAAAATTGTCCAAGGAACATATAACTGAAATTGTTGACCTTGAGATTATCAAGTTGCGTGAAAGAGTTAAACGACGTGGGTATCACATCCGTGTTTCCACAAAGGTCAAGGAATTTTTGGTGGAAGAGGGCTATGATGAGAAGTTCGGTGCAAGACCACTCCGCAGAGCAGTTGAAAGACATCTTGAGGATACTCTTGCAGAGGCAATTCTTACCAAGGAAATTGAAAGTTCGGATAATAAACTAATGGTTGCTAAGTTGAAGGATGGAGAGGTTTCATTTGAAGCTTCTCCAGACAAGAAAGAAACCAAGCAAGATAATACTGTGTCGAAAACCGAAGAAAAGGACTGATTCATATATATTTATGAGTTATGAGACTCATGGACTTAGTTAAGGAAGAAATTAGTTACAAGATTTATTGTGACATGGATGGGGTCTTGTCGGATTTCAGTAGTGATTTCCTTGCATTGACCAAGAAGTATAAGGTTGGGCTATCAGAGGACGATTCCGTTCCTGACAACGCAGCTGCTCGTTGGGAGAAGAAGAATGGTTCGGAAGCATTTTGGAAAATTGTTGAAATGGGTGGTTTAAAGTTTTGGTCTGATATGAGTTGGGAACCTGGTGGAAAGAAGTTGTGGAGTTACATTAAGAAACACAATCCGTCTATCTTGTCTGCTCCGTCAAAAAGAGTTTACGAAAAATGCATCAAGGGTAAGAAGATGTGGTGTTCCCGATTGGGTGGTCCTGAAATTATTTTTAGGTCAAAGGAAAAGAAACGAGAATTTGCCAAGAAGAATGCGATTTTGATAGATGACTTGAAATCCAACATACGAGATTGGAAGTCTTCCGGTGGAATAGGAATTCACCATACAAACGTAAATAAGACTATTGCCGAGTTAAAAGAATTGGGTCTGTAATATTTATCTCATAGAGATGAACCCCAGTTTTATTGAATGATTTCGCACGAATTTGGTTTCGTGTTTGTCCATGTTCCGTTTAATGGAAGTGAGAGTCTTTCGGAAGATTATCTCAAACATAATGGTGAGTATGTAATTTCATCGTTTGATGTAGAAAATTTACCGTGGGACACCCCACTGGAGGGTGAGAACTTGGGAAGTTTTGTAAAGCAGTTTCCAGAACATGAATTGTTTGCAATGGTAAAGAGTCCGTATCTCAGGGCAGTTGAAATGTGGATAGAGGCACAGAGTAAACTTCGAATTGCCGGTATCGGTAGATTGACTCTGGGGAACTATTATGAAAACTTGTTGAACATGTGGAAATGTGCACCTGACGATAAAATTGACAGACAAGTTGATTATCTTCGTTCTACTGATGGTGAATATTATGGAGTCGATGTAGATTTTAAAGTTACAACTTTGTTTAAGTATGAGAATCTTGTGGATGGAGAGATGGCAGATATAAATGAGTTTTTAAGTGAACTGGGAACTTCCAATGTTAATTATTACTATGATTCAAGTATACTCAAGAATTGGGAAGACCATTATGATGACCATGCGATTGAAATGGTGAATTACATATTTGAAGAAGATTTTTCTTTTTGCGGTTATCATAAATTATAAAAACTCCGATTTCCGACTATTTATAATCAGTGATGATTGTAATTTTTAAGGGAGATATGGAGTATGATGGGATGGCAGTATAAACTAATGAATTTAACCTCCTTGGAGGTCGGTGTTTTTAGAGGATTTTATGACGGGATGCCCAAAGACCCATACATGGGTGGGGAGTTCCGAACAAGACGACATTCAAGTGTCCAAAAAACCTCAGAGGGACATTACAAGTCACTTCCACACACAACGTTCACTCAGTCGTATGATGTGAACAAGTTGGTCGGTGAAGTTGAACGTACGTTTGAACCTCTTGATGATAAATTGGTTGCAACTGATGACTTTGCGAAGGTGGTCGATGCATTTGCGGAAATGTCTGGATTCGATGCAACCAAGGAAGAAATCGGAATTCACCAAGTTCGTGTGAAGTGTGCAAAGGACATAGAAGGTGATCCTGCACCAGAGGGGAGACACCAAGACGGATTTAAGTATATCGGAATCTTTGTCACGGAAAGGCATAACATCGAGGGTGGATTCAGTGAGTTGTATTTGACGGCAGACCCAGATGAGAAACCGTTTATGGAGAAGATTCTTGATAATCATGAGTTGCTTATCGTTAATGATAAGGCGGTATTTCACAATGCAACGGGCATCACACCAACCGCAGATGAAGGTGGATACCGAGACGTATTCGTATTGACCGCATGAACACATTAGACCCATACGACGTTCGTGGTCAGTTCCCCGCACTTAGCAAACAATCTAAGTACGGTAGAGGAACAACCGCGGTTTATTTTGACGGACCGGGCGCATCTCAAATGCCAATATCCGTGAACGATGCAATGACTCGTTACATATTTGAGAACAAGGCAAATGCGGGTGGGGTGTTTGAGACAAGTGAGAACACGACCAACATGGTTTACGGGGCAAGGGCAAGAATTTCAAACTTGTTGGATTGCAGTTCCACGGAAGTTATCTTCGGCGCGAATGCAACGACATCCATATTTCAGTTCAGCAGAGCATTGAGTCGTGATTGGGGAGAGGGTGATGAGGTAATCGTTACCAAACTTGACCACTATGCGAATGTATCTCCGTGGGTGGAAGCAGCCAACGACAAGGGTGCGACCGTAAAGACGATTGGTTTTGACCCAGCAACTGGGTCGTATAATTTGTCGGACTTTGAAAATCAGATTACGGAAAGAACCAAAGTGGTTGCAGTGAATTATGCTTGCAACTCAATTGGAACAATCAGTCCAATCAAGGAAATTTGTGAAATTGCACATAAGAAGGGTGCGATGGTTTTCGTGGATGCGGTTCATTTCGCACCACATAGACTAATAAGTGTTCATGATTTGGGATGTGACTTCTTGGTTACTTCGGTGTACAAGTATTTTGGACCACACGTAAGTGCGGTATACGGAAGAAAGGACTTGTTGGATAATTTCAAACCATATAGAGTTTCAACTGCACATGAACACGCACCGAACTCATGGGAAACGGGAACACCCGACTTTCAAGCAATCTCCGGAATTGAGGCAACCGTTGGTTATCTCGGTTCAATGGGAACGACTCATTTGAGAACGGACAATTATTGCAGACACTCGTTGGAGTTGGCATTTGAAAAGATAACCAATTGGGAGAACGAGTTGAGTCTTTATTTCTTGAAAGAGATGGCAAAGCTTTCAGATGTCAAGGTATATGGAATAACAGACCCCAACCGAGTGAACGAGAGAACCCCCACGTTCGGAATAACGGTGGCAAATGCAGATTCTTACCACATTGCAAAGAAACTTGCAGAAAGGGGCATTTTCTCATGGGGTGGACATTTTTATGCACCGGGTGTAATTGAGGAATACAACCTTGACCACCAAGGTGGGTTGGTGAGGATTGGATTGCTTCACTATAACACTAAAGAAGAAATAGATAGATTGGTTGGTGCGTTGCACTTTATTATTCGGTATCTTTAGTGGCATAAATCCGATTCCATATATATTTATAGCATATGCTATTAATATCGGGAAAGTCTATGTGCGATGAATTGGATGCTATCAAGGCAGAATTACTTGCGGAAGCACCTGTTAGACTTAACAAGAAGTTTCGTAGGATGGTATATAATTACGAAAATCAGTCTACCACGAAAAGACGACAAACGGCAAAGACACCTGGATTCAAGGAAGCACGTGCAAAGTTTGCCAAGAAACCTGCGGTTCAAAAGGATAGGTGGCAGTTAAAGGATGCCTTGGCATATATTAAGTCGGAAGAACGCAGACCTCACTATACCAAGGATTTGTACAGATATAACAATAAGATATTTGTCAAGGGGTTAAAAGAAATCAAGGCAATTAACTCTTCTTCCGTGACAGACGAGAAAAAACGTGATAAAATTAAAAAAATAATGGAAAAGGTTAGAAAGTATCATGTTTTCAGATCAGGTGGATTGAGTGCAAATGAATATATTAAGGCATGGAATATGGCATATGTGGAGTCGGTGAGAGGAAAGACGTACAATCATAAGAAATTCGTCCAAGGCACGAAGAAGATGTTGGAAGGAATAAAGCATTTTGACCAAAGCTTCGTCAAGAAGGTGAAAACAAAGTATCTCAAGAAATGAAACTAAAAGATTTGTTACCAGAGGGATTATTCAGCAAACCTACGTTCTCACGAACCGAACGTGTCCATGCTGAAATGAATCGTGTCGCACCCAAGACGATTCTTCGTAAGTATAAGGCAACTAGTCAAACTTTGCACAAGAAACCGAACGGACTTTGGTATGCATTTGGAAACGAATGGACGGACTATATTAAAAGTGTAGGTGGTGGATTTGAAATGCAATACAATTGGTACTATAAAGTTGACGTAGGGGGTTGTAAGATGCGTAAGTTGAATTCAGAAAAAGACATCATTGAGTTCACCAAGGAGTTTACCGATTTTGACGGAACGGATGAAACTTTACATAACACTTATTTTATTGACTGGAACCTTGTTACAAAGAAGTATGATGGAATTGAGGTATTTCCGTTTCCAAGGAAAACGATGCCCGAAGCAAAGTGGTTGAAAAGTTGGGATGTGTCAAGTGGGTGTGTTTGGAATACGAGCAAGGTTAAGTTGAAGGACGCAGAATGACTATCAAGTTAAAAGATTTGTTGATGGAAGGTGCAAAGGAAAACGCTGCACTTGACTATCTTAAGAACCTCATCAAGAAAAGTCCCTATGAAGGTAAGGTGTTTCTTGCAGGAGGTGCAGTCCGTGACGAACTCATGGGCATTGATGCAAAGGATTTGGACTTTGTTATCAATATGAAGAATGGAGGAATCAAGTTTGCTAATTGGGCAACCAAGAAGATGAAGAATCACAAACGAGGTTCTAACCCAGTTACCTTTGAAAGATTCGGAACTGCGAAGTTTAATTTGGTTGGAATTGAACACGATGGGTTCAGACTTGATGACATAGATGTTGAGTGCGTTATGCCCCGAACCGAAGAATACGAAGACGGAAGTCGCAAACCCAAGGTTGGAAGTGGTACGTTGGCAGATGATGTGGAACGTCGTGATTTTACAACCAACAGTTTGCTCAAGAATTTGTCAACTGGTGAAATCCTTGACTTGACGGGACAAGGAAAGTCGGACATCAAGAAGGGAATTATCAGAACCCCTCTTGACCCAGATATTATTTTTTCAGAAGACCCACTTCGTATGCTCCGAGCAGTTCGTTTTACAATGAAGTATAATTGGGACTTGCCTTGGTTTATGATCAAGGCACTCAAACGGAATGCAAGCAAACTTAAACAGATAAGTGTGGAACGAGTTCAAGAAGAACTCAACAAGATGCTGATGACCGACTCACCCGACAGAGCAATTAGATTGCTTCAAGTCGTGGGTTTGAGCAAATACGTATTCCCCGAACTTGACAAACTTATTAAACTTGAACAAAACAAGTATCACAAGGAAGATGCGATGCAACACACCCTTTCGGTTGTAAAGGGAACTCCTAAGAATCTCGTCACTCGTTTGATGGCATTGTTTCACGACATCGGTAAGGAAGCAACCAAGGAAGTTATTGGTAAAGAAATTCACTTTTACAAACACGAACAGGTCGGCGCGGAAATGACCGAGAAGATTTTAAAAAGGTTAAAGTATCCGAACGACATCGTTGATGCAGTTGTAAAAGGTGTTGCAAATCATATGAAACTCAAACATGGTGGTGCAGATTCGTTCGGTGCATCCGACAAAACTTTGCGGAAGTTCAAGGTAAACATGGGTGAACATCTTGAGGATATTCTTAATCTAATCCATGCGGACAACATTGCCCATGAAGCAGGATTTGATATGCCGAATCAAATTGAAGCAATCCGCAAACGACTTGATTCCTTGGGAATACCACAAGGTAAACTCAAACTTCCCATTGGTGGTGATGACATCAAGAAGAAATTGAAGTTAAGGCCGGGTCCAATCTTCGGAGATTTGCTTAGAATTGTTCTTGATGAGTATATGGAAAATCCAAAAGTAACTGCAAAAGAACTTTGGCCAAAGTTGGAAAAATATCTTGAGGATCACCCTCAGTAAATCGACTTGGCCATCAGACAGAATGATGCGGATTTGTTGAATATTGCTTCGGCCGACAAGTCATAACCATTTGTATTGTGTCTGTTTAAGGTTTGTTCAAATCTTCGTATTGCTTTCTTTTCATACTTGAAGCATATGTAGTTGAAGGTTACGTTTGAGTTCTCAAGTCGTTTGAAGGTAAATGCGGATGTCCCGTCCGATTCACTCACAAGTCCCATTGATATTGCCATCCAACCGGAATTCCCATACTCGTTTAGTCTTGAGTTTATGTTTGAGATAGTTACCTTTAGGGTAACAACCGAATAGTCGTATTTTTCATTTTTTCGGTGAATGTAGTATGGAAGTTGTGGGTCATAACTTCCACCAACACTACCATTCCATCTGGAATCAAGATACTTTAGTGAGTTTATTTGATTGGAATTGTGGTTAATATTATTTGCGTTGGTCGTTTGCCGTGTCTTGATGGTGTAGAGTTCTTTTTGTAGTGATTCCACTTTTTTTTCAAGTTGTGATAATTTCCAAGAGGTTCCGTATGAAGAGGATGTTGAATTTGATGTTGCCATTGTATTTATATATATGGAAGTGATGGATAATTGAAGAAATACACAGTGTTGAAAAATCTTATTCCAGAAAGTAAAAAGTTATACGATGTAACCATCGGTCAGCTGCTTGATGAGTTCTTAAAGTTTAACGAAAAGACTTTAATTATGTTTGACTTGGAAACTTTGGGGTTGAATCCCAAATATGAATATGAGCAAATCACGGAAGTTGCGGCCTGGGCAGTTTCTCCGGAAAAGTTTGATATACTTGAAAAGATGAATAACCGAGTTGAATTGTCTAACTCGGCAAAAACTTTACTTGGTGATGTAAATAGTTTGGAGAGAGCAAACTGGGAAAAGAGGCAAAGACGGCGGGGCAAGAGTGCAATCCATGATCCAAGTGACCTACTTAAGATGACTCGGTATTATGAAATAGATGTACCGACTGAAGTAGAGTCGGTTGCCTTGTCCAAGTTCATCCAATTTGTGGAGAAATATCCCAATCCGATACTAGTTGCCCACAACGCAGAGTTTGATATAAATTTTGTCAATACCCGTGGCCAACGATATGGGATAATACTGCCAAAGTGTGAGGTTCTCGATACACTTAAAATTTCAAGATATTTCTTTGCACCTACATTACAGACACTTGAGACGAACGCAGAGGCAATCAAATTACTACAATCGTTATATCGTCAACGAGGCAAGATGTCACATGTTAGTTCCCGACTTGGTGAACTTGCCGATGCATTTGAGATAAATGCAAAATATTGGCACACGGCCTCGGCCGATGTTGAGATGATGTTGGGTGTTTTGCGAAGAATGCTCGGGTTTCTGGAAAAACATCGTGATGTGGATATTGGAATCTATCAAGAGAGGGCAATCTCACGAGATGTTAAACAGACAAGACCCCGAGGAAATTCATGTAGGAAGGCCTGAGTTCTGATATGAATTTATGTAGTTGATTGTATTTATATATACAAGGAAACGATATGGGCGGAAAAGCAAGACCTTTAATGGAAAGTGAGATACGGACGGCACAGGACCTAAGTGCTACGGCCGCCGAGTCCGCCTCCCGACTCGGAGTTAGTTATAATACTTACAAAAAGTATGCCAAACTATATGGTATTATGGAGAGATGTAAGTGTACGGATTTAAAGGGAAGGCCAAAAGTTCACAATCCATATAAGGGAAAGTATCCATTGGAGGAACTTCTCATGGGTATGCATCCCAGTTATCCACCCCACCGTCTGAAGAAGAAACTTTTGGCATCCAAGGTCAAGTCGGACTCATGTGAGGTGTGTGGTTATGCCGAAAAGAGAATTACGGACGGTAAAGTTCCGTTGGTGTTGGCATTCAAGGATGGGGATAGAACAAACCACATTCAAGATAATTTGGAAATGGTTTGTTATAATTGTTATCACAATGGGTACGGAAATCTGTTTGGGGTGACAAAAGAATACTTTGATTGATATTTATAAACATGGAAGATACCGAATCGGGAAGAGAACACCTTTTACAGAAATATGGTGTGCTTGTTGAGTTTGATATAGTGAACATTACCACTCTTGAGGAGTTTATGGACACCTATGAAAAAGTTGCGAAATCATCGGACGATATAAATGAGTTGATCGAGGTGTCTGGATTGTTGGCCAAACGTGAATCCGATATTCCAGGATTTGTTATCAGTGATGCGTTAAAGTCCAGTGCGTCTAATCCAGAACTTGACAAGTTGGGGTATGCGATAATTGAGTTTCTTATGAAGAAATCGGCAAACCCAACGGATTGGGCATATGTACTTACCTACGTCATAGATAAACTCGGATTGGAGTTTGACGAAGATCAAGAAGCAGATGAGTAATCTTATAGTTGATGCCGATTTAACGGAACCTCCATCGGAGACTGCCGTTTTTCGTGACGTCACTTTGTATGCAAAGGTTTTCCTTAATCACGATGTCCTTATTGAGTGTGACAGAGATGTGGTTGATTTGTATTGGTATTGGTTAAAAAGGAGAGGTGCGTTTGACTTTGTTGATGATTTTATTGACATTGGTGTTGAGTTCGGAATTCGGTTGAATTCTGGGGGCGGAAGCATTGTAGTGAATAGACTTTCGGCCGAAACATTAGGTTTTGTGATAAACAGATTGGTGTCCACTCGATAAATTATTGGATTAGTCACCTTTGTTTTCCTCAAAATAAGTATTTATAAATATTTATATTGTGATATGGCTATAATAACGAAAAAATATACTTTGGGGTGGTACGGAGGATGTGACTGTGAATCGGTGATGGTATCTCAGTTTGAGAATGTAAACACAAGAGGAAAACTTACGTTTATATCCCCAGACTTCTCAGGAAGCACATATTACTTTGCAAGGGTCAGTTCAAGCTTGGATAGGTTGTCGTGTGGTAAGTTTTATATTGTGTCAAATGAATCCGGTACAGATGTGGATGTACCGGATTTCCATATTATCAGCACGGATGGTAGGTCAATTTCGGAGTGTTGTGATATCAGTGTACCCACACCACCCACAATTATTGCACCACAATCAACTGCAAATGTTGCGTCAGTAAATGTACCTGAAAATACGACTCCTGTTACGACCATCGTTGCGTCCGGGGATTCACCGATCACGTATTCTATGGAAGAATTGGACGATTCTGCAAAGTTTAATTTAAACTCAACAACCGGAGAATTAACTTTTAAGTCTCCACCTGACTTTGAAACACCTACGGATGGTAATGGGGATAACGTATATGTGGTTAAGGTTATTGCTACAAATGACATGGGTACGGATGAACTTACTTTAAATGTCAACGTGATTGATGTTGACGATATTATTACCATACCAATCCCTCCCACGATTATATTACCAGCAAATGGTGGTTCTACGGCACTAATCAGTGTACCGGAAAATACCACGGATGTTTCTGTTGTGGTTGCAACCGGAGATTCACCCATCACGTATTCTATTGACTCGTATGGTGATTCGGATAAATTCGATGTGGATTCAACTTCCGGTAAATTGACTTTTAAGACTGCACCGGATTTTGAAAATCCAACTGATTCTGCTTCCCCTGCAAATGACAATACGTATATGGTTCGTGTGTCTGCAACCAACGCAACTGGAAATGATTCAATTGAAATCCATGTTAATGTTACGAATGTCGGTGACGGAGTGTTGAATTGTCCCATAGATGGAAACGTGGAGGATAGTTGTCTTGAAGTTACAATAAATGATGGGTATTGGACTGACCCCGCATGGCAAAAGTTGACTGGAATATATGAATACAATCCGAACGACGTGGTAGGCAATTATACGGATGATGACTTGTTTTCACCGGATAATTCCAAACCTCATTGGATTAAGGCAGACGGAACAGGTAGTGAAATCTTTTTTATATATGCACAGGATCTACCGCACAACGATAATTATACTGACGTTGGTTATTGGATTTTCCGTGGACTTGCGGGTGCCGGCAGTGCACAGGCCTGGTCCGTTGGATACGGCCCCGCAGAGTCTATGGGAGTTCCTGC
>Ga0209362_1002537_pt1 | contig 13390 bp, 11 predicted proteins | sample SaaInlV_165m_DNA_FD_184680 | JGI IMG/M metagenome (GOLD analysis project Ga0209362, IMG submission 184680) | Marine microbial communities from expanding oxygen minimum zones in the Saanich Inlet - Saanich Inlet SI037_S3LV_110m_DNA (SPAdes)... | ecosystem: Environmental > Aquatic > Marine >...
CTTTCAGCGGATGATATTGATCTTTGGGAAATTAATGAAGCATTTTCTGCCGTAACTATGGCCGCCATTGATGATTTTAAAATTGATCCAGCTAAAGTAAATATTTATGGAGGAGCTGTGGCAATTGGGCATCCTATCGGAGCGTCCGGCGCCCGAATTTTTACAACACTTTTGAATGGAATGAACCGAACTGATGCAAAATATGGATTAGCAACTTTGTGTATTGGTGGCGGCGAAGCATCCGCATTAATTGTGGAAAAAATATGATCGATTTCACCTTAACATCAGATCAAGAATTGATTCAACAAACAGCTCGAGAATTTGCCCGGGAGCATTTAGCGCCAGGCGTTATTGAACGAGATGATAAAGCCGAATTTCCTAATGAACAAATTAAATTATTAGGGGAATTGGGATTTATGGGAATGATGGTTCCGGAAGAATGGGACGGTGCTGGATTTGATACGGTTACTTATGTAATTGCCATGGAAGAGATTGCGGCTGTTGAGTTAGCCACATCTACGGTAATGTCTGTAAATAATTCACTCGTTTGCCAACTATTTGTTGATTATGGAACAGAAAAACAAAAAGAAAAATATTTACGATCCCTTGCTAGTGGAACAAAATTAGGAGCATATAGTTTGAGTGAACCTCAATCAGGTTCTGATGCCAGTAATATGCGAACGTTTGCCCAAAAAGACGGTGATCATTATGTAATTAATGGAACAAAAAATTGGGTAACAAACGGGATTAATTCTGATATTGTTACTTTATTTTGTCTAACAGAAAAAGGTGCTGGCTATAAGGGAATAACTGCTTTTGTAGTTGAAAAAGGTACCCCGGGACTATCGGTTGGTAAAAAGGAAGATAAGCTAGGAATTCGCGCATCCGATACCTGTGAACTCTATTTTGAGAATTGCAGGATTCCTGTAGAAAATAGAATTGGGGAAGAAGGACAAGGATTCAAAATCGCCATGAAAGCTTTAGGCGGCGGACGAATCGGAATTGCTGCGCAGGCACTTGGCTTAGCTCGTGCCGCTTTAGATGCATCCATTACTTATGCAAAAGAACGAAAACAATTTGGTAAAACCATTGGTGAATTTGGAGCCATCCAAAATATCCTAGCTAATATGGCAACAGAAATTGATGCGGCAAGATTTTTAATTTGGCGAGCTGCAAAATTAAAGGATGAAGGAAAAAATTATATCCGAGAAAGCTCAATGGCAAAATTATTTGCCTCATCTACTGCCATGAAGGCGGCAACGGATTGCGTACAAATTCATGGAGGATATGGATACATGCAAGAATATGGTGTTGAGCGACTCATGAGAGATGCAAAAATAACTCAAATCTATGAGGGGACTTCAGAAATTCAACAACTTGTTATTGCGAGAGATTTACTTCAATGATGGTTGTTGTTTTTAATGAAATATCCCCAAAAATAGATTTATAAATAGGAGACAATATGTCAATTATTATTGAAGAAATGGATAGAAGAGGGCATGAACAAGTTGTTTTTTGTAATGATCAAGATACAGGTTTAAAAGCAATTATTGCAATTCATAATACCACCATTGGTCCTGCTTTGGGCGGTTGCCGGATGTGGAATTATGAATCTGAAGCCGATGCACTTACCGATGTTTTAAGACTCGCTCGTGGAATGAGTTATAAAGCGTCCATCGCCGGTTTAAATCTTGGCGGTGGAAAAGCAGTAATTATTGGAAATGCAAAAACGGACAAAACTGAAATACTTTTCAGATCATTTGGAAGATTTGTAGAAGGTCTTTCCGGACGTTACATCACTGCAGAAGATGTGGGAACCAGTGTAAAAGATATGGAATGGGTTCGGATGGAAACTAAATATGTTACGGGAATTTCTCGTGCATTGGGCGGCAGTGGCGATCCGTCTCCTGTGACTGCACTCGGTGTATTTGCAGGCATCAAAGCAACCGTGAAAAAACAATTAGGAAGAGATTCTTTAGTTGGATTAAAGGTAGGTGTTCAAGGGGTTGGTCATGTAGGTTATTATGTTTGTAAATATTTAGCAGAAGAGGGTGTAAAACTTATTGTAACTGATATTGATTCCGATGCACTAAAACGAGTTGTGGATGAATTCAGTGCGGAGGTGATTGGATTGGATGATATTTATGATGCTGATGTTGATATTTATACTCCATGCGCTTTAGGTGCCACATTGAACGATAATACCATTCCTAGATTGAAATGTTCATTGGTGGCCGGAGGAGCAAATAATCAGTTAAAAGATGAAGATGTTCATGGACAAATGTTAAAAGATAGAGGAATTCTCTATGCACCAGATTTTGCCATCAATGCAGGTGGTTTAATTAATGTTGCGAATGAAATTGAAGGATATAATCGGGAACGCGCATTTCGCCAAGCGGAAGGAATTTATGATATGCTTATGACGATTTATAGTGAAGCTGAAGCAGCAGGCGTAACGACACATGAAGCTGCATTAAAGGTGGCAGAATTACGGATGAAGGAAGTTGGCAAATTGAAAAATGTTTATTTGCCTAAGAAAAATGTTATGGGGAAACGTGATAACATCTAACAATCATCCACGCAGAGATGCGCGGGAAGGCGTGCTTCAAGCTCTATATGCTCAGCAATTTTCTGATGAAGATCCGAAACTTGTTTTGCAACGCATCTTAGATACATTTCCCGAAAGGAAAAAAAACTCGGTTTTTATTTTATCTCTTTACCAATGTGTGATAGACCATAGTGAATGGGCAGATGATATTATAAAAAATCACCTTGTAAATTGGGAGTTTGATAGAGTGGCCCAAGTGGATCGTGTTTTATTAAGAATGGGTATTTGTGAAATAGTTCATATGGATGACATACCACCTAAAGTTTCTATAAGTGAAATGGTGGAAATCTCTAAAGTGTATAGTACAGAAGAAAGTTCAGGGTTCATTAATGGAATTCTGGATGCCGTTTATAAAGAAAATAAAAAACAAGAAAAGAATTAATTAAAATGATATTGGCTAGATTTTTTGGTACAAAATCTGATCGGGAGATGAAAAAACTCCATCCCACAGCGGATAAGATCAATCAATTTTGTGAAACGTTAACGTCTAAATCTGATGAAGATTTTGTCACGAGAACTCAAGAATTAAAAGAATTTGTAATTAATCAGCGTAGAGAGAAAGAAGAATCTCTCTCTGCAGATATGGATCGACAAGAACGTGCAGCAGAAATATTGAAAGCTGAGCACGGTGCTTTAGATTTTATTATGGTGGAAGCATTCGCGATTGTAAAAGAAACATGTCGAAGACTTTGTGGCACTTCTTGGCAAATTTCTGGAAGAGAATCTCAGTGGGAAATGATTCCTTATGATGTGCAATTACTTGGGGCAATAACCCTTCATTCAGGAAAAGTGGCTGAAATGAAAACAGGTGAAGGGAAGACGCTTGTTTCCACAATGCCCATTTATTTAAATGCCCTTACGGGTCGGGGAGTTCATGTAATCACAGTGAATGATTATCTAGCTCAACGTGATGCAGAATGGATGGGTGAAGTCTATAAAAAGTTAGGACTATCTGTCGGATTTATTTTGAATTCCATGGATAATGTCAAACGCCGCGAAATGTATGATCAAGATATAACCTACGGTACAAATAATGAATTTGGATTTGATTATCTTCGAGATAATATGTCTCTTCAAAAAGAAGATAAGGTCCAACGTGGCCATTCATTTGCTATTGTAGATGAAGTAGATAGTGTTCTGATTGATGAAGCTCGAACTCCCTTAATTATTTCTGGGGCAGTGGATGCTCCCGTGGATGAAACTTTTACAACCCTGAAACCGGGTGTGCAGCAATTGGTTAAATTACAAACAAATCTTGTGGCAGAACTTGTCAGGGAAGCTCAAAAATTATTAAATGCAGAGGATGAAGACGCAGCTGGATTAAAATTACTTCAAGCTCAAAGAGGGATGCCAAAACATCGTCAAGTGATGAAAATATTCCAGGAAACTGGTATGCTAAAATTGGCTCACGATATTGAATCAAATTATATCCGCGACAAAAAAATGCACGAAGTGGATGATGATCTTTATTTCTCTATTGATGAAAAAAGCCATGTTATGGATATCACAGATAAGGGAAGAAACGTTCTTTCACCTGATGATCCTGAAACATTTATTATTCCTGATCTTGGCGAAATATTATTGGAAATTGATGAAAATGACAACTTTTCATCAATCGAAAAAGAGCAAGAAAAAGAGAAAGCGCATCAACTACATGCTCAACGCAGTGGAACAATCCACAACTTCAATCAATTACTACGTGCTTTCACAATGTACGAAAAAGATGTAGAATATGTTTTGGATAATGGCAAGGTGATGATTGTTGATGAATTCACAGGTCGTGTTCTTCCCGGACGTCGATACTCTGATGGATTGCATCAAGCTTTAGAAGCGAAAGAAAATGTTCGAATTGAACGTGAAACTCAAACATTGGCAACAATCACCATTCAAAATTATTTTCGTCTTTATGATAAATTAGCCGGGATGACAGGAACGGCAGAAACAGAAGCAGAAGAATTGGGATCCATTTATGGATTAGATGTGACTGTCGTCCCAACGCATCGTGAAATTTCTCGAGATGATCGAGAAGATTTAGTCTATAAAACAAAACGTGAAAAATATAATGCTGCAATTGATGAGATTTCTGAATGTCATCATAATGGGCAACCCGTTTTAGTAGGTACCATTTCAGTGGAAATCTCAGAATTACTTTCACGAATGCTAAAACGGAAAAATATTCCACATAGTGTTTTGAATGCGAAAAAACACCAAAGTGAAGCTGAAGTCGTGGCCAGGGCTGGACAAAGAGGTGCCGTCACAATCGCCACAAATATGGCTGGACGTGGAACAGATATAAAATTAGGTGAAGGCATCAAAGAATTGGGCGGACTACACATTATCGGAACAGAGCGTCATGAATCCAGACGGATTGATCTTCAACTACGTGGGCGAAGTGGTCGACAAGGTGATCCTGGATCGTCTCGCTTTTATTTGTCTTTGGAAGATGACCTCATGAGATTATTTAGCTCTGACCGTGTTGCATCTATCATGGATAGAATGGGGATTGAAGAGGGTGAAGTCATTTCAGCAAAAATGGTAACACGAGCGATTTCGAATGCACAAAAGAAAGTGGAAGTTAGAAACTTTGGGACCCGAAAACATTTATTAGAATATGATGACGTTATGAATCAACAACGACAAGTTGTTTATGACATTCGAAATCAAGCATTATCCGGTAAGAAAATTCAAGAAACTGCAGAACAAATTCTAGATGATTTTGTCATGGACGAAATTGAAAATCAATCTGGATTGGGTATTCCAGATTTTTGGGATTGGGATCATTTAAAACAAGTATTTGCTTCACATATTATGGTGGATGCAACGCTTGAAAAAATTCAAGATGTTAAAGGGAATGCTGAACTGACAGCAAATGAGATTGCAGATTGGGTTGTGGAAGATGCAAAATCCGTTTATAAAGCAAGGGAATCCTTGCTGCCAGAAGATATGATGCGTGGTTTTGAACGATATGTTATTCTTCGGACAATTGACGATAAATGGAAAGATCACCTTTATGCTATGGATCAATTGAGGGAAGGAATCAACTTGAGAGCTTATGGGCAGAAAAATCCTTTATTGGAATATAAATCAGAAGGATTTAAAATGTTTCAAGAAATGATGGTTGATATGAATGCTATTACCATTCAGCGATTATTCCGAACACAAATTCAAGGAATGGAACAACCCCAACATGTTCAAGAAAGGTCTGTCCGAAATGTTCAAACCTCTCATGAAGATATGACGGGTATGGGATTTCAAGGGAAAGCACCTGCTCAACAATCCAACCAGCCTCAACAAGTTCGGACACCGGTCCAGGTCGGAGAAAAACATGGCCGAAATGAAAAGGTAACGGTTCGAGGTTCCGATGGAAAACAAATTGAGATCAAATATAAAAAACTCCAGAATTATTTAAATAGAGGATATACTCAGGTGTCATAATGTCGAAAAAATTACGGTTCGAAACTAAAGCAATCCATGTGGGGAATAAACCAGATGAAGAAACCGGAGCTGTGTCGCCTCCAATCCATGTTACATCCACGTACCAACAAGATGCTGTCGGGAAAGATAAAGGGTATGATTATTCTCGTGCAGTTAACCCAACTCGGCAACGATATGAAGAAAATATTTCCTCATTAGAAGGCGGTGATTATGGGATCGCATTTTCAAGTGGAATGGCAGCAATAACTGCACTTTTTCAAACCCTAAGCCAAGGCGATCATGTCATTGTTGGAAGAAATGTTTACGGCGGAACCTATCGAATGTGTGTGGAAGTTTTATCTCGTCACGGAATTGAATTTGATTTTGTAGATACAAGATTTAGTGACCAAATCGAATCTGCCATTCAGTCCAATACAAAATGGATATTTGTAGAAACGCCCACAAATCCGCTTTTAGAAATTTGTGATATTAAATCCACATCAACTTTATGTAAGAAAAACGGAATTCAGCTAGTCGTTGATAATACATTTATGAGTCCTTACGGACAAAGTCCATTGGCGCTTGGTGCAAACCTTGTTATGCATAGTGCCACAAAATATATTGGCGGACACAGCGATTTGATAGGTGGAATATTAATTACTAATAATAGTGATTTGGCGGATAGTCTTTATTTCATCCAAAAGTCAGGTGGAGCTATTCCAAGTCCATTTGATTGTTGGTTACTTTTACGAAGTACAAAAACCTTGGGGCTTCGCGTTCAAAAACAATCGGATAATGCTTTAGAACTGTGTCACAGACTAGAGTCACATCATGCTATTGAATCAATTATTTATCCTGGTTTAGCTAGCCATCCACAATTTGAATTGGCAAAACGTCAACAACTTAATCCTAATGGGCATCCAATTTTCGGGAGCATGATTTCCATAAGATTAGGCTCGATTGAAGCTCGAGATCAATTTTTATCAAAAATTAATCTGTTTACTTTAGCTGAAAGTTTAGGAGGGGTAGAAAGTTTGGTCTGTATTCCCTATGATATGACACATGGATCTGTCCCTGTTGAAATGAAGGATATGATGGGGCTCACAGAGGATTTGATTCGTCTATCTGTTGGTATCGAGAATCTTGAGGATATTTACGCTGATATTTCCGAAGCGTTGTAAAAATAAAATATGAGTGAATTAACGGTATAAAATCGTTATCTTTATGAATGTAATTTGGCCTTTATTCCCGAAGAGGTTTGGGGATTCCTATCACTTTACAAAATCAAATTTTAATAGTTATACTAATTGTCGGAGGACAAAATGACAATATTGCGCAAATGGTTAATAATTACACTTTTCCCACTGTTAGTTGTTGGGGTGGGTTTTGCAAATGTAACCGTATCCTTAAGTGATGTAGAAGTGGATGGATATACATCCGATATCGTTGTACCCGTAACAGTCACAAATCCAGATGATGCTGTAGGTGGGTTTCAATTTGATGTGGTTGCACTCCCAATTTTAGTTGAATTATCTGGTGTGACAGCTGTTGATGATGAAAATTTCAATGCTGATTATACTGTATTTGATGATGGATCTGGTCGTGTTGTATTTTATTCAAATAATTCAGGAAGTATTGCTGCTGGTGGAGATGCAATCGTTCTTAATCTCCATTTTGACGGATCAGAAATTTTATCAGCGCTCCTTAATTTGGAAATGTATGATTTAGCAGTGAGTGATGCAGATGGCGGTATTATTACCAGTACAACTGGAGACGGTTCAATTGTTATTGGCGATGTGGTTTTTTTAAGTGCTGGAACGGATACGGGTGATGTGAGCGAAAATGTTTCCATTGATATTGATTTAGAAAATAGTGGTCTTGTTGGTGGTCTTCAATTTGACATATATGATACACCTGACTTTTTAGATATTACAAGTTTTACTACAACCGATCGTTCAGCTGGATTTTCTGTTGAATACAATGATTTAGATAATGGCGCAACACGTGTCATCATGTATGATCCTGAAAATGGAAATATTGAAGCGGGTGATGGAGCAATTCTTACCTTGGGTATGACTGTCCATGATGATGCTTACAATTCTAATGTTGGAATTAATTTTGATTTAGTAACTATTACAGATGATATTGGTGGAACTTATTGGGTGGGAGGTGCTGATTCAGGAACAGTCGTTGTATCACCCGGATATATCGAAGAGCCCCATAATCTTGTTGCAGAAGACGGAATGGATGAGGAAGTTTCTCTTAGTTGGGATCCACCGATTGGTCCAATCTTTTCATATCCAGCTTCCATTGTTGTTATTACAGACAACTGGGGATATGAAACAACATGGCAAATCGTAGATGATGCAACGGGAGATGTTGTTGAGTCTTATATGGATGCTGCTCTTGATAACAATACTGAATATTCTTGGGATATGGAATTGCTGTTTGGATCTTATACTTTTACAATTTATGATTCTTATGGTGATGGTATTTATTCTCCTGGTGGTTACGCAATTTATGTTGACGAAGAAGAAATGTTTTCAAATTTAGGTACCGGTTGGAATGGTACAGAGGAATCGGTTCAATTTGATGTTTCTGCTGGTCGATTTTCTGTGACAAATACATCTTTTATAGAAGATCTTCCTGAAAATAAAAATATTTCAATGACGGATTTTTCTCAATTAAATCTAACCTTGGGTGAACCTTCCTTTGTTGCATCTGGATCTTTTACACCTATGACACCTCCCACAGAAACGCAAAGAAATACACGTCCGGTTGAATTGGATGCTTATAAAATTTATCGCTCATATAATTCAACAACAGATTTTGATGAAATTGGTGAAGTGAATGGAACTACTACCTCTTATCTAGATGATGAAGTTGTAAACAGCACAACTTATTATTACTATGTGACTGCAATTTATCCTGATGGATCAGAATCAGGGGCAACAAATACTGTTTCAGCCACTCCGGTTGAATGGGTTGAACTTTGGATGGATAATGGTAGCTCACTCACGGGGCAAATGGATACCCTTGATTTTTATATCAATAATGAAACTCAATTGGGATTATTTTATTTTGAAATTATGGATGATCCAAATGTGATTAATAGTATCAATGTATTTCCAACAGATCGAACTGCAGATTGGTCAGTAGAAATTTCAGATCAAGGTAATGGTACAATTGCAATTACCGGAATAAGTCTTGGCACGCCACTTGCAAGTGGAGACGGAGCTGTTTGTCGTGCAATCTTGTATCCAGATGCAGACGAATCCATGATGGTAAATTTAAATTATTCAAATGCAACATCCATTCAGGACGTAAATTATGTAAATCTGAATTGGACAGCAGAAAATGGATCTTATGATGTGGGCATAGAAACACAATATAATATGCTTATGGGAGGATATGGTGAAGATGGTGGCAGTTTTACAACATCTTATCTTTTTGAAAATACTCAACCAGTTTATGGTATTCAATTAGATATAGTTGCAAATCCACCTTATCTTACGGGAACGAATGTTACTGTAGGTAGTGCACATGATTTTTCAAACTGGGACATTTCTGGAACGGTTATTGGTAATATTTATCGTGTAATAATGGTAAATAATTCTCATAATGCTCCGATTAATCCAGGCATCTCTCATATTGCAGACATTACATTTGAAATTCCAGCAGGAATTCCAGATGCCTCAGAAGTTATCATTGATGTATCAGATTCTGAAATTACAGATATTAATGATTTACCGATGCATACGGAATCAGTACCGGCAGATGTGTATATCGGGCTACCGCCTGCTGCATATACCATTCAAAATGTAAGTGGTAATTTGTCACCAGGTGGAAGCGGAACATTCCAAGTCCATTTGGACAATACTGAAACAGTTGGAACATTACAATTTACTATAGTTGATTTACCAAGTAGCATGATGGTTACAAACGTGACTCCTGTTGGTCGATTCGATGATGGAATTGTTGATGGAAGTTCTGAAGAAATGGAAGATGGAACCTATTATTTCTTAGGCTATGATTTTTCATCAGGCATTGAAGCTGGCTCAGGACCTATTCTAGAAATTGAAGTCGAATTTGATAACAATCTGACAAATTCATCTATTATAATGTCCATGATTAATTTTGCTGCTGGAGATGCAGGTGCTAATCCTTTAACAACTGTTTTTCATGGTTTTGCCCAGTTCACAGGCTATTTGGCCTTAGATGGAGATGTTAGTTTGCCAGGTGAATTTGCATTACATCAAAACTATCCGAACCCTTTTAACCCATCCACGGTTATTACGTATGATTTAGCAACTGATTCAAATGTTCGTTTAGATATATTTGATATCATGGGTCGCAATGTGAAAACGCTTGTGAATGAAAAACAAATTGGTGGACGCCATATTGTTTCGTGGGATGCAAATGACCAATTTGGTCAGGCTGTAAGTGCGGGTGTTTACTTAACAAGGCTTCATACTGGAAATAAAGTATTTACTCAAAAAATGATCTTAATGAAATAATTTGACTTAAGGTCTATATTTTAAAAAGCCCTGTTTTTGCAGGGCTTTTTTATTGGAATAATCTGTAATTTCTGGTCTTAATTTTATGCCGCGGTGGTGGAATTGGTAGACACGCCAGATTTAGGATCTGGTGCCCTTTGGGTGTGAAGGTTCGAGCCCTTTCCGCGGTACTTTAATGTAAGCCTTGTTTCTCCGACGAGAAGTGAGGCTTTTTATTTTATTCCATAACTATTATCATTATAATGACATTGTAGTTACAACTATAAGTATTACTTTTAACAACAAGATAATAAAAAGCCCCGTCCTTAGACAAACTAAGTTAACAGGGCTTTTAATTAAAATGGATTAAGTTCGTTTTCTACCAGTCGTCGTCGCCCCAATCATCATCTCCGGATTCTTCTTCAAGATATTCTGCTTGTTCAACAAGCCAGGCTTGGTAGCCATCATCATCATGAACGGTCATGAACCCTTTCATTCGGTAGTGCCCTAAACCACAAAGTTGAGCACAAGCAATTTCTAATCCTTTCCCTTCTCGAGAAGTCCCAACAGTTGTTTTTAAAAATTCTTCCGATGTCATAGTTGCAGTGAAATGTAATGGAATACTCATTCCAGGAATCGCATCTTGTTTTACCCGGAGTTCGGGTAAGGAAAAACTATGGATCACATCCTTGGATGTAAGATCAATTCTGATCTTTTTATTCACAGGAACGTGTAGTTGGTTTATTGTGAAAAAATCATCAGATGCATAATCGCTACTGCGATCTAATCCAATTGGATTCTCTTGCTCGTCAACGAGCTCAGGATTAACGTCTCCAAACCTTCCGTCGGGTCCAGGATAGTGAAAATTCCATGCAAATTGCTGAGCAACGACGCGGAGATGAACCGATTCGTTCGTGGCCGGTACATCCGTAACTCGTGCCGCCCAAATCGGAAATCCAAATCCAAACAGGATAATAATTTCAATGACGGCCACAACTGCTTCCAATAAAGATGAAAGATGTGATTTAACGCCATGATAGTTAGCCGTCGCGTTTTTAGATGCACGAAATTTAACTAAGCTAACAATGAAAAAAGTTCCCCAACCCACAAATAAGATAAGCATAAGCCAGTGAACAATTGCATTTATTTCATCAATATGTACACCTTGAATTGACATATTAACGGGTAAACCAAAATAATGAAGAATATCAATCAAAAGAGGATCCTCTAACGTTTATTCAATTGTTGAAAATTTTTTGTTTTTTTACTGATCGAAATGATCGCGCCAATGACACCACCAAACACGCCACCAGTAACACCGAGAAGGGTAATAATCGCCCAATTCATACCTTGTACAGCTGGGGCACTTGGATCCCCAAAACAGGTACCACATGCTTCAGTAATCTCTGGTACAAGAAGTAATAGGATAAGAAAAAGGATATATTGGAGTTTTCTATTCATCAATCAGATTTGTTTGAATTTTTTAACCACTGAAAAGCCGTAAACAATGAGCCCTGCCGTTACCAAAAAAGAAACACCAGCCAGAATATTGGAAACAAATCCAGGATTAGATGGGCGTGTCAATTCAAAAACGCTGTAGTATCCTGTAATCAGGATAGAAACAGTAATGAAAAAAAAATGAAATTGTTTTAAAGAAATCATGGAAGTCTTGCGTGGTCAATTTCAGTTATCATTGGAATAAACATGCAAAATAGGAAAAAGATAAATGTAAGGGATAAAATGTAGATGATTGTCTTTTTTTCATCGATAAGATGCATGAAGTATCCAGCAACCAAGCTTGCTTTTACAGTGGCGATGGCTAAAGCTAAAAAGATAGCTTCCGTTGTAGAAATATTCATATAAGATGCAGCAACGGTTAAAACTGTTAAAACGGCTAATGCGCCAAATACAGTTAAATAAACCTTAATGTGTTCTTCAATATGTCCGTTGTCGTGATCGCTCATTCTTGTCCCTTAAAGTAAGTACAGTATCGGAAATAGGAATATCCATACCAAATCCACAAAATGCCAGTATAATCCTACGATTTCAATTCGATTTGTAAAACGTTCCGAATCAGATTCCCACATTTTGTTTCCCATGGGGAGCCAAAAGTAGCCCATAACAATCATACCACCAATAATGTGTAACATGTGTAATCCTGTTAAGGTAAAATAAATACCCATAAATGTGCTGGATGAAGGAAAAATTCCGTGATGAAATTTCCCAGTATATTCAAAATATTTAACCACAAGAAAAATGGTTGCACAGAGCAGTGTGAGTCCCATGTACATTTTAAATTTTTGTAAATCTTTCATTTTCAAAGATGCCCAAGACATGAGCATCGTCATTGAGGATGTAATCAATACCAAGGTATTAAAAGTTGCCATAGGAATATTTAATTTAGATCCCCAGTAGGCAAAATCACCATCAGGTGCGGCCATTCTCAGAAAAACGTAGGCTGAGAAAAGTCCGCCAAAAAGCATGATTTCGGAAGCTAGGAAAATCCAGATACCTAATTTTGAATTATTGAGACCTGTATCAGGTCTTTCTTCTGTTGTGTATGGAATTTGCACCGTCAGAGTCCTTTATTTTTCTGTTTGCGGTGAGAAATCTTTATCTGCGCCGGGGACACTATATTCATAAGGTCCACGAAACACTTCAACTTCTCCTTCAAAATTTGCATGGGGTACGGGAGGCGAAGGTGCTGACCATTCAATTGTTGTAGCATGCCAAGGATTCCGATCCACTTTTTCACCTTTGAACATGGAAATAAAAATATTGATAAAAAATGGAATTTGAGCCGCAGCTAGACAAAAAGCTGAAATAGACATGAATTCATTCCATTGTAAAACATCTTGTGCATGTGCATAGG
>Ga0209362_1002554_pt1 | contig 13322 bp, 13 predicted proteins | sample SaaInlV_165m_DNA_FD_184680 | JGI IMG/M metagenome (GOLD analysis project Ga0209362, IMG submission 184680) | Marine microbial communities from expanding oxygen minimum zones in the Saanich Inlet - Saanich Inlet SI037_S3LV_110m_DNA (SPAdes)... | ecosystem: Environmental > Aquatic > Marine >...
GGCCCCCTTGTATATGACGTCGTTGCTATGGGTACCGTTGTGAAGGGCCCACTGCGAATCATTTTCTGATGTAAGTTATCAATCAAATTAAGTAGAAATTCATGTGTCCATGCAGATGTAATCCTTATAAATACGCTCAGCCTACCAAATTACATGACAGGTCAAATTTCAGAAGATGGAATGTACATGTGGGACGGAACAAACTGGGTGGCAAATCCAAACGCACCAGCAACACAAGGAATGGCCACTGATATCAGCCCACAGATGGTGGTTGAAAATTCGGGTACGACCACACCACCAGTGGCACAACAGCCTATGATGCAAGCTGCAACTCCTGAAGGCGTGTATGGCAGCGGAACTTGGAAAATTCAAATGGCAGACTCCGGGCTAGGGATGTTTTTCCTCAAAATTGCGTGTCTTCTGATCAACATGTTTACGCTTTTCTTAGCAGTTCCATTCACAAGCGTGATGTATTACAATGCTTGGGCATCAAAAGTAGATATTGATGGTAGATCACTCAAATTTACAGGTAATGCTGGAGGATTTTTGGTCACATGGATCAAAACATTACTTTTGAGTGCGATAACGTTTGGAATATATTATATCCTCATTGGGCGTAAAAACGTAATGAGATGGGTAGACTCAAACTTAACTTGGGCATGAGTATTTCAATTCAATCGGTAGGGGCGAATAGGACGGACTACAAAGCCTTGTGAACACTGAATTTGTGTTTATGGATTATGGAGAAAACCGTTCGTTTCAAATATTTACTTTTAGAGTACAGCATCACACCTTAGTTTATGGGGCGAATCCTAGGCCTCGATGGAATAAGAGCCTATGCGGTAATGATGGTTGTAGTTACACACCTTCACTTATTCATCGAATGGTACGATAACCAATCCCCCATGTATAGTTTGGTTTACGGCTCTGGCGGAGTAATCATATTCTTCATTCTGTCAGGTTTTCTAATTACACATTTATTATTTATCGAATATGAAAAACTGGTTCTGTGAATTTAAAACAATTCATTATTCGTAGAGGTTTACGGATATTCCCTGCTTTTTATCTCTTTATTATCACTCTTTTTACCCTTGGATTATTTATTGAAACAAATACAACCCCTAAGCAATTATTTATGGCTGCTATTTATTGGTTCAACCATACTCCAAGATCTGAATACAACAGTATTCTTGACCATACATGGTCCCTGGCTGTCGAGGAACATTTCTATATTATATGGCCTCTAATCTTTATGGTCTTAACAAAGATAAAAGCACGTGCATCATCAATAGCCGTAGTATTGATAATGATGATATATTCACTGCAAGTTCTACAAAATTATCTCTACGCAGAGACAGATTTGGATACGATTTATCGTTTGCATTGGCGTACTTCAAGTGCCGCGATATATTTGCTAAGTGGTTGTTTGGGGGCGAGTTTCATCCATTCAAAATATTGGGAGAAATTTATCAATCTACCCAACAATATCTGTCGCTCTTTCAATTGTGTTCGTCGTGGGCTTTGGAGTTGATTTTTGGTTTGAAGGCGATCAAAGAATTGCGAAATATTGTAGAATTGCAGGCGTTTTATCAGCAATACTTTGGGTTTATATCAACCAGAACTCAAAAACGGTGGCGGTTCTTGAGTTTGCTCCAATCAAATATATCGGTACAGTTTCTTACGGAATTTATCTTTGGCAGGGATTCTACCTTTCAACGGGACCGTCTCGCATTGATGGCCAAGAATGGCCTTTAGAACCAGTTTTTGGATTGATATTATTATGCATTACAGTGCCCCTCTCTTACCATTTATTTGAGAAGAAGTTTTTGGATCTCAAAGATCGATTTAGAACTCATCAAGTTGATATCGAAAAGGAAGAAGAATAGGTTTTGCATCGGCGCTTTGCTACGTAACCCCCTTTTACACAAAGATTAACATCAAAATTATGATGGAATTGGTATGGACGGGGAACATCAAGGCATACTTCATTTTTTGAAAATTCTACCTTTGCCACTCAAAGTATTGTTTGTGGCAGTTGATATTGGAATTCTTGTTGGTCTATTGTATTATTTTGTTTAATCCGAGTGGGCTTTCAGTCGGCTAGTGCACGCTTAGCGGCTGCGTGTGGATTTCAATCCACTAGTAATCCCGCCATCATTTCTTGGATGAGAAGGGTTGTAGTCTTGAAGGATGAACGGCTCCGCCATAGTATGGCCGACCCAATTCGCACTGAACCAATCGGCGATGTCGATGATGCCACTGCCCTTGACCCGACACAATTAGGCTTTATGTGCGGCATTGAAGTCCACCAACAACTTGCTACTGGCAAACTACATTCCCGTCAATCCGGCGTTCTTTACGATGTGACTATTGATACGGTTCCAGAACAGTGGAAACGTTTCAACCGCCGTTTACGAGCAGCACGTGGAGAAGGCGGAGCAATCGATATTGCTGCACGATTTGAGACCCGTCGCAATCGCTCTTTTGTCTATGTACAATCGCCAAATTCAGGTTTGATTGAATTGGATGAACAACCCCCGCTTCCTCACGATGATGAAGCGATATCCATCGCTTTGACAGTCTCTGCATTACTGGATGCAAAACCGGTATCGCTTCTCCAAACAATGAGGAAGACTGTTGTCGATGGTTCAAACACCAGTGGCTTTCAGCGTACATCTTTGATTTCAGTCGACGGTGTTCTTCAAACAAAAACAGGGCCAGTCGGCGTTGATGTTCTTTGCCTTGAAGAGGACAGCGCCCGTAAACTCGACACTATCTCAACAGGTGATGGCGAGCAAGTCATCTACAATCTTGACCGATTGGGTTTGCCGCTTATTGAGATTGCAACAGCCCCCGATGTAATCTCTCCAGAACATGCTAAAGAGACCTCGATGGCACTCGGTAGATGTTTGCGACAAACACGAAAGGTTCGTAGAGGACTTGGTAGTATTCGTCAAGACCTCAATGTTTCTTTGGCTTGTGGCGACCGTGTTGAAATCAAAGGTTGCCAAGATTTATCTTGGATTCCTCGAATTATTCGCCTTGAAATGGCTCGTCAATTACACTTCTACCGACTTGCCAATGAATTGCGGTCTCAACTGTCTTTGCCAATCCTTTCGCCCGATAGAAGAAGTGATGAGGTAACCATTGAACAACAAGTTTCACTTGCGGTTGAAAAAGCCCTTCCTCTTGTATTGAAAGATGTGAGCGAATGTTTCACTTCGTGTGAATCAAAGATGGTTCAAACCGGTTTGAATCAAGGTTCGATAATGTTGGCACTCCCACTTCCAGGACTTGCAGGAAAGTTTGGTCAAAAAACCGCGGACAAAGAAGGCTCTCAGATGCCACGACTTGGTCGAGAATTAGCCGGTGCTGCGAAATTAGCAGGTGTAAAAGGAGTCTTTCATTCTGATGAATTGCCGGCCTATGGTATTGAAGAAGAACATGTTGAAACTGTTAGGACAAATCTCTCTATTGGAGATAGTGACGGATTCATATTGTGTTTAGCGCCACTTTGGCAGGCAGAGTTAGCACTCGAAAGCGTACTCACTCGAGCACGTTTGGCTTGGCATCGAATACCACAAGAAGTTCGCAATGTTGTGATTAAGAAAGGTGCCCCTGATGATGGAACTACTACGCCCATGCGCCCTTTACCCGGTGGTGCTCGAATGTATCCTGAAACCGATATTCCAGTTTTTGTTCTTGATGATGAGCGATGGCAACAGACGCTCCAATCTTTGCCTATGACGGATGATGAAAGAGCTGAACGCATGTCTAAGTACGAGGTTTCAAATGACCAAGCAAGTCAACTATTGGCTAGGGAATTGGATGATGTTTTTGTTGAATATGCCTCTCATTTACCACACAAAGGTTGGGCCAGCGTCGTATTAGAAAACGATACAGCAAATCCTGAACTTTGTGCTGATGTCATGGCAGTGAAGGAAGCCGGGTTGATAACCCGTGAATCCATGAATGATATTATTGAACATTTCAATGGCAAGACCCCTAGTAGTGAAGAGATTGCCGAATTCGGAGAAGAACATGGATTCAAACCAGCAGATGAAGGCGATTTGGGTGCTATCATCGAAAGCATCGTTGCTGAGCGGGCTGATTTTGTCAAAGAGCGAGGCATGGGTGCTATGGGGCCTTTGATGGGCGTCGTAATGCAAGCGGTAGGTGCAGCAGATGGCAAAGTTGTCAGCGCACTACTTCGGGAAGCCATACAGAAGATTTCGGAGTGATCGAAGTGTTTAGACGCTTGATGGCGTTGTTGCTCATCAGCCTCCTTCTTGTTCCGGCAATTATTGCTCAAGACACAAATTCGTGGAATGATTCACATTCTCTTGCTTGGGAATATGATTTTGAAACAGGATATATTTCAACGACACCTTTGTTTGCCGATGAACAAATTATTGTTCGAACATCTGGCAATAGTGAACCTGCAGTTACTGCATTTGATACAAATGGAAAGAAAACGTGGCAACATTTGAACCCATCATCAACCAGTAACGACATGTCGCCATTGTTTCATGTTCAAGCGGGACAAGGTGAATGTGGGGCATGGCCAGAAATGGTTTTGGTTGGATGGACCAATGGATTAATAGAAGCACTCAAACCATCTGACGGTGAAGTATTTTGGTCGATACAGACAGAAGTTATTGGTTGGGGAGTAACCGGGCAGTTTGCTCTCGATGGTGAATTTGTTGTTGTTCCAACACGCCAAGGAATTGGTCAATATTGCCTCGCAGATGGGCAACAACAATGGTGGACACAAACGGGTCTTGGTTGGAGAAATGGCGTTGCTGTTGACAATACGGGATATTTTGTCGGCGATGAAGCCGGTCAACTTTGGCACATAAATCGTACAGGTGCCGCAACATCGCACGCTCTTCAACTTGGGAAAATTCGTCATCCACCCTTGTTGACCAACGCCGGAATTATTCTTCATACCCAACAAGATTCGAGGGGCACCATTGCCGTAGTTCACTCCTCGGATGGCCGTGTTTTACAGCAGTTTTCTACCGGATTATCGCCTGCTATCCCGAGTTTACGTGGAGATTATGTCGTGACTGGAGATTCCTCTGCGATTCGGCTCCTTCTCTGTACTAATGAATGCGAAATTATTGATGAAGTCCCTTTTCATACCAATGGGGAAATAGGGTGGATGGATAATGGCACGATTCTCGCCCCATCGAATACGCCGAATTCAGCATGGGGGCTCTTCACGTTCGATGCGTATGAAAACCTGACATTTGAATCTCTTGAAGTGGGGATTCAAGGCTATGGTACCGCGGCACCGCTCCAGTATCTAGTAGGGGGCACAACTTTTACTGCATTTGGAAACGACCAATCTTTACTCCGAGTATACAGCGATTTAGATTTAAGTGAATCACTTTCCAATAATGAATTCGATTGGGGTGTACAAGGACTTATTTTTGCGATGTTTCTCTTGATTGGTTCATCTACAGTGTCTCTTTTAAATGGGAAATTTGATTGGTTTTTGAGAACATCAAGTTTACTATTCCTCATAATATTATTACTCATTATCCCTGACTTGTCGATGCAATGGTCGCAGGCATTCGATGAAAAATTCCCTGCAACCGCGCCATCTGAAGAGTGGAATGAACAATGGCCAGATACATGGTTGGGTACACAAATTGTCATCTTTGAATTCGATGGTGAAGAACATACTGCTGGAGGGTTTGTGGGGCATGATACAGTTTTTTCATTGACCCTAACTGCCTGTGACGAATTGGGTTTTGAACTTTCCAGTGAATCAACAGAAATTGGAGTGTATGTCAATTCGATTGCTGGGGTTGAATCAAATGGGTGGGAATTCACAGTCGATGACTCCAAAGGCATCGTTTCTGCTGACCAATCGATAGTCGAATCTACATCAATAATACGCTGGTATCTAGCATGACTTAGGTAAGCCTCAAGTCATTCGCCCCCTTGGGTCGATTTATGTTCCAATCTATGGGGGTACATGGCCCCGCCCTTTCACCTCTTGCGAGCCTGCTATTGGATGTCGTTTTGCTTGGATGTGCTTTTTGGTTATTGGCCAAGCCAACCAAGCGCCCAATTATTGATTCTTTATTTTTGATGAGCCTCGTTCTTTCAGTATCTTTACTTCGAGTCGTCATGCAACCAATCCCCAACGTACAACCAGTTACTGTTGCTGCACTTTTGGTAGGGGCGCAACTCGGTGCTCGTCGCGGTGCAGCCTTTGCAGTTCTTGTTGCCATGACATCGAATTTCTTCATTGGCGACGGTTGGTGGACTCTATTCCAAGCAGCAGGATGGGCAAGTATTGCTTTTGCAGGTTCCCGATTATCTCTTGTGACAACATCGGGCTTGAATCTTCGTCGAGCGTGCGTTGCATCCCTAATCGCTGCATTTTGGTTTGATTTGGTCGTCTCGTTTTCTATCCTTGATGGCACAATTAGCATTACCGAATTCATCACTTATTTGGGCCACGGATTACCGTTTGATTTCCTTCACATGGCAGGTAACTTCACCTTTGTCGTGTGGATGGGCAACTGGTTTTCTGGTTTGCTTGAAGAAGAACCAACCCTTGACGAAATCGAATTTGCGGTGGTGAATGGTCATGGCATCGACGGTTGATGACCCTTCAATGGTTTTTATCGCACGCCATGATTTGAAAATGTCAGCAGGCAAGCTTGCAGTTCAATGCTCTCATGCCGCGGTGTCTTGCACCTTGAATGCTCGGAAAACACATGCTCGCCTCGTTGAACGGTGGCGAAATGCTGGTGCTCGAAAAATATGCCTTCGTGCAGATGATTTGGCGACATTACAACGCCTTGCGGGGCAGGCTCAAGTAGCAGGCCTTGTCACATATTTAGTGAAGGATGCAGGTCATACAGAAGTCCCTCCTGGAACGATAACGGTACTCGGTATTGGTCCTGCGCCACGACGAGCAATTGATGCCCTTGTTTCAGAATTGAAACCGTATTAGGTGATTGTATGGGATTTCGTTCTTTCCTGCATCGAATTACCGCACCAGCGCCTTCAGGGGAGCGCCCGAATGGTCCATGCAAAATGGTCTGCATTGTCAATCAAGGATTGAAAATGGGCAAGGGGAAGATAGCAGCACAAGTCGGGCATGGAGCAGTAATGGCAACGATGAAGGTAGGGGCAGAGAAACCAATGTATCTAGAACAATGGTTGGCCACAGGGCAAAAGAAAGTCTGTCTCAAAGGACGTGACGCAGACCACCTCCTCGCTCTTGAAAAACAGGCAAAAGCAGTAGGTATTTCGACAACGATCATTCGTGATGCGGGACACACTCAAATTCCGAGCGGTTCACTTACCGTCTTGGCACTCGGCCCCGATACAGATTTAGAACTTGAACAGATTACTGGCGAATTGAAATTACTCTAATGTGAATCCATCGATTTGATGAAGAGAGACTCTTTGCGAGTAGTATGCGTGACTATCCTTCGGACCGTGTTGACCTCCGTTCAGATACGGTCACTCAACCAACTCCGTCGATGCGTGAGGCGATGAACAGCGCTGTTGTAGGGGACGATGTCCTTGGAGATGACCCGACAGTTACTCAGTTGGAACAACGTTTAGCGGCAATGTGCGGCAAGGAAGCAGGCTTGTTTGTACCTTCAGGAACGATGTCGAATGCGATTGCGCTTCGAGCTCACACGTCCCCAGGTGATGAAATTATTACGGCAAAGAACAGCCATATTTATCTTTACGAGGGCGGAGGTTATGCTGCATTATGCGGTGCATCAATTGCATTGGTAGATGTGCATGATGGCTTGATGCGTGTAAAAGATGTTGAACAAGCCATCCGAAAGCAGGCCGGCTCCCTTTCGCATTACCCCGATGGTTCACTTGTCTGCGTTGAAAACACCTCCAATCGAGGGGGTGGCGCTTGTTATCCGCAAGAAACATTGGATGAAATTGCCGCACTTGCCAAAGCCAACGATTGTGCCACACATATGGATGGCGCTCGAATATTCAATGCTGCTATTGCCACACAAACTCCGGTTGACCGTATGGTACGAGATTATGATTCAGTTTCCATTTGCTTTTCCAAAGGACTTGGCGCACCAGTAGGTTCTGTTCTTGTCGGCTCAACTGCTTTTATTGCACGTGCTCATAGATGGAGGAAAATGTTCGGCGGAGGCATGCGTCAAGCAGGAATTCTAGCTGCGGCGTGTCTGTACGCACTTGATAATAACATTCAACGGCTCGAAGAAGATCACCGTAGAACCAAAGTATTGGCAAAATCAATCAATGAAATCGATGGGTTTGATGTTGATATGCAAACGGTTGAAACAAATATGGTATATTTTCACTCAGATGTCCCAGCCACACAAATCATGGAACAACTGAAGGTTTCAGGCATCGATGTGATGGATATTCAACCACACACTTGCCGTATCGTTGTTCATCTACACATTACCGATGAAGATATTCAGCGAATACTCGATATCTTTGCCACGTTGTGAGAGTTATATATCCTCGATGAAGAAACATGGTATGACAAGCCAGTCTCACAATAATATTTGTTCAATTTGCGAACATCAAGCACCAATAAGTCCATGCAGACTTTGCAGTTCTTTGACAGTCAGTAAAAAGGGAGAAAATTGGTCACATGAGATAGATGAATCCATACATTCACAATCACAAGAACTTCTCGGTGGGTCGAATCAAACGTCTCAACAACGATGGAAGAATTTACAAAAAAACTCCTTTCACCTCAAAGACGTACAATGGGCCAGATTGTCAGATGAAACGCTCGATCCAGTTATTTCATCACCTTGTAGTGACGAGGAATTGAAGGGGATAATCCAACGAATTTCTGATGGAATACGCCTCAATACATTGCAACGACTCCACCTTCATGGTGGTTTTATTCTCCACGATGGTGTTCAGATTTCTATCATGGGGGGGCGCCTCTTGGTGAATGGCCGAGCTATGCCGACTCAGGTTCCAATAGTTTCTATCCTCAATGTTCTTTCTTCTAAAAAAACCCGTATTGGGTGGGATTTGACGAAATTATTTGTTGCGTTTGGCTCCTTGGACACAGCACGTATCGAAACACTCGGCACACCTCGTTTTCTCCGTCGACAAATACGCCGTGGCAGAATGAACAATTCCCTCGACAAACCAAGTGTTTCAGCCTTGTTTACTTGGATTGAATGGATGGCGGAAGAACACTTGATGCCCGCGGAAAACAATTTCTCGAATCCGTTGAGCAACTGGGCGCGCGATGTCCGGCATCAACTTAGAGTGCCAGACAACATAAAATTCAACAAACTCATTGTTGAAGCATTCAACCGCCAACCAAAAAATCTTGAAGAATTACATGCATTTCCATGGCTTAATCGCTGGAATTCCTATGTGCCAGCAACGCAACACAACACTAGGCGGCCATGGCCATTCACTATTGTTGGAGATAAATTAAAATTCATAGTTCGTACTAAAAACAACGCGTCGAGAAAAACAGCCGTTCCTGATGAACCAGGCATTTGGGCCCTAATGCTCTCCAGCGCATATTCTCCTCTTACGTCAAGTGCAGGCGAATTACTCTATGCTTTGCAATATAATTGGACTTGCCACCTTTCAAATGTTCAACAAATCTCAGCCCCATTGCGTCGTTCAATACAATTTTTACATGAAGTCGTAGACGGGAATTCCGACCGTATTTTCATCCATGACGAGCACATATTGGTCATCGGCAGACTTGGCCATTATTACAATGTCCGAATTGGTCGAGGTGCCCATCGTGCTCCATTCATCATAGATTCAATCGCTGGACTCAACCCACGTCGCACTCATCCAATTTGTATTCATGATGGCACTTTTCATTCGACAGTCCCTCTAGGAGACACCCTTGTTTCCGTAATTCTAACACTTCTTGACGACATCAACACATCAGCAAAAATTGAGAGTCTTATGCAACACCTCTCATTTAATTCGCCCCTGGGATTCCCTCAAAGAATTACTGAAAAACACCTACGATTGATCGATGCAAGAGCCCTTGATACATTCAAACAAGTCGTTGCAAATCATCCAATGGGAATCGCCAATGAAATCACCTGGCTGCCCCATGGCAGTGGCACACATCGAGTTGATAGAAATCCCCCATACCAAGGACACGCTAACATGCAGAATTTGTTCCGCCGGAATATCGCATATAATCGCAGAAGATGGCAGTATAACAATGCGGATGTGGTACAAACACATCGAACCGAGATGTTAGTTGAGCACGCACTTGCAGCAGACGCCGCATCTCCGCACCCCCAATTCATTGAATTGTGGCACCAATCCTTTGATGAGATTCAAGTAGAGCCACGTGCCGAACCTCTCCACCACATTTACCATCATTTCCGCGGTAGAGAAGATTGGGTGCAGTTGCGAAATATGGAACCAGAGCCGAATGATTTGCCGATAGGAGATATCAGAAACGGAGAGAGAAGGTATTGTGAGGCCTTTTCACGAATCTGGCAAGCACTCATGCTTCATCCAATCGGCGCCACTTTCAGAATGGGTGTACTTGATGGAACTGTACTCTCATTCGAAAATTGCCATCTTGCAATCACGATTCGCAATGCCCAAGAACGTCGAATAATCCGTAGATTTGCGACTCTACTGGGTTATGCTGAACAAGGTAGACAAGGAAACGCCATTGCCTTTGTCCGCAGAGACCAGCCGCGTAATAACGCACGACGTGACCTAACTCTCTTGCTTGCAGGGGCCCAAGAAACACTTGGAGTACCTGGGTCGCCACCTTGGCGGTGGCATTACGCAGAAGTACATGAGGCGCCAAGGGAAATTCCGAACTTTCAGTGGGAACTTGAACAAGATTTACGCGATCAAAACAATCGTAACGGGCCAGATGACTATGTACCTTGAATCAATCTCTACGAACCAGCGCAGCTCCAATAATCACACTGATACTTGCGAAAAGTGAGACAGCAGGCAAACCTTCCTCCGGGCTATCTGTCGTCGATGGAAGTATTTCTTCAGGTTCTTCAACATCAGCAGGTAGGTTGACTTGGTAGATGAGGTGGACTGACAAATCATTTCCATCATAGGCTGCTAATTCCCAAGTGCTTTGAAGCACAATGTTTGAAGTTCCTGAGGTAAGAGGCGGATTTGCAGTGAGATTGATTTCTCCGAGCTCGATTATATCCCGTACTACATGCGGGTAATCTACTAATCCATTGGTTCCTTCTTCGAAATTTGCAGAGTGTTCCACAAGCCAAACATAGGCGACTAGTGTACTTCCATTAGGGGTATTCAAATCTTGAAGGTTCAATGCCCATGAAGCAGTTCCTGTTGTATCACCCGTCTTGTTCCAACTAAAGGTCGATGTTCCTGAAATGTCGGTGTTTTGCTGAGCAAGAGTTGTAAATTCACTTTCTAATGATTCGGCATCAGTCACGCTTCCGACTTTGATTACCGAGCCATTGAACACAACTACAGGTGGTGCCACGACATCATAACGGTCGTAGAACCGTTGATCGACTTCAATACTGCCCAAGGGGTCTTGTGCTTCATTGATGGCTCGGTGAATGTGGTACTGTTGTATGCCGGTTTCATTTACTATACCGTCAAGGGCATGCTCAACATCAACACAATTTGAACACCATGTGGCAGTATATAATTCAACGATAGGTGGTAATTCACTGAGATTAACAGTCGACGTTCCAGATTGGTTTACTTCAAACCACTGGCCGCCAAACATCATGCCGGCATCGGTTGTTGTTGCTGGTGCAGCAATACTGATCGTTGAACTGAGTGCAGTCAAAATCAAGATTCCGAAGAAGAAGAACGCTTTCCGCATACTCTCCCGAGTCGGAACTTGGCTATCAAAGCATTCTGTTCCTGAGATTCATTTAGTTGTTCACCACAGGTAGTACTCATGTCAAAAGCGCCGTTGTCATGGAACTCTCCAGATTCAGATTCTTTCACCATGGCGTCGAAGCGGGAGCGAATTCCACTGCTTGTTAATCCAAAGACGTCTGCCAAAAGGTCGGCAGCACCAGACTGAAGTCCAAAAGAGACCAGGCTGGCATATACAGAAACTGAAACCAACATTCGTTCTTCAACATTGATGGTTAGTGCTTGGGCAGTCCCTTCTTGGAGCAGAGCGAGTCGTGCTTCAGTCTCATACAGAACGCGGTCAAAGTCATCTTGGTCAAGATGTTCTGAAAGCATGTCAAATATATGCTCCATACCTTGGACAATAGCATCTTCTCGTCGGTCATTTGCACTCTTGCGAGGAGGCATAGCAGCCCAACCCATGGAGACTCGAGCTTTCCAATGTTGAAGAATACGGATTCGAGCGTTCATTATTTGCTTTGGAACGATACCAGCCTGCTCCATGGTTGCTCGTCGGTCGAACTTTGGCATGAGGCCAAGCTCTCCAGCGAGTTCAACAATGGCGGCAGCTATAATTACTGCATTCTGTTCATCAGAAGTGCCCTTAATGCCCTTCTTCTTTCTGCATATGGATTGCTTTGGCATACCCAATCGTGTGTTCATGGACTTATCTTGCTTCTTACGAATCAATTCTTGTTCACCACTCAAAGGCTTACAAGACATTTCGACAAGCCATTCAAGAAGATGCAGGGCATTTCGGCCATACAAGGTCTCAATGTTCTTTTTGACGCGACGGGCAAAAGGGTGGGGGTTTCGAACTGAACTGCGGTCAATCTTCTCGAGCAAGTAGTACTTGCGACGATTGTGGACGCCTTTGGAACCAAACTTCATCTTCGGACCTGTGCCGCCAAGAGAGCGGTTGATGTCACCATCGTTTCGGACTGCTTGGTAATGTGCACCTTCGCCAAATAGGGCGGCTCCGTTATCGTTAGCCTCGGTTTGTTGGTCTTTGTGAACCAGGCCACAATCCATGCACCAAACTTCACCTTTTTCGTAAACTCGCTTGAGTTCCTTGCTACAGCACTCGTCACATTGTGTTAGTTCTTGCTTCTTAGTATTCTTATCTTCTGACATCTTTATTATCTCCGTTCTTGTTTTGGGTTTGTGGGCTGATTTATGCGGCCGGCCATCATTGGCGGCAGGCGCCAATAGGATGATATGGCCGCTTTTTTCGGCCCAACATTACTATATGGAAAGTCATCCTATTTAAATCTGTCGGCAATCAAGAGCATTTTTACTACAACAAGAATGCTTCATGTTTGCGACCCAACACTAAATAATACACTCAACAGTATATAAAGAAAGTAAAAAAACAGCGAAATTCGCATGAAAAACGGCATGATTCCACACCATTTTGAAGAATCTATCATTTCCGAGATGTTATTTTTGTAAAA
>Ga0209362_1002566_pt1 | contig 13286 bp, 12 predicted proteins | sample SaaInlV_165m_DNA_FD_184680 | JGI IMG/M metagenome (GOLD analysis project Ga0209362, IMG submission 184680) | Marine microbial communities from expanding oxygen minimum zones in the Saanich Inlet - Saanich Inlet SI037_S3LV_110m_DNA (SPAdes)... | ecosystem: Environmental > Aquatic > Marine >...
CGTTTGAATGTCACCGTTTTTAACTATTAGTTTAACATGATCATTTTCTGCGAGTTCAGTATCTCCATTAGCTAAGCTTGATTCATTATCACGTACAAAAGCAGTTACAAGCCAATTTTCTCTTCCACCAAATTCATGGATGTTACTAAGTTTATTATTCAATAATGGAGATGATTCTGATATGACTCCTCCAATTGATAAGAGTTTTCCATCTCCAAACTCATGAATATCATAGATACCTGCTCTAGATAATAATTTTTCTATCTCATCACAAGCTGAATCAGAAGGGTCTATTATTTGATCAATTTTCAGTTCTTCAAGTTCATTTTTCATAGAATTATCTTGAACTCTAGCAAAAGACTTTTTTGTACCCATGTTCTTTGCTAAATAACAACTTAACATATTCACATTTTCGTTGTCAGTTACTGCAATAATTAAATCAGCTTCTTCAGCACCGCCTTGGATTAGTGAACTAGGACTTCCACCATTTCCTTGAATGACTAATGCGTCTAGAGTAGAGTTGAGTTCTTCTACTTTGTGAACATTTTCCTCTATTAGAGTTACGTCATGTTGTTCGCCGGAGAGTTTAGTTGCTAAAAAACTACCAACTTCTCCTGCGCCAATAATGATTATTTTTTTCAAATTAGCCTCAACATTAAGGATAGTGTCATTATTTATTACATGGTAACATATTTATTAGTGGCTAAAAAAATTAATGAAAATAAACCTAACCTCACTAACTCACTCGTTGATATTCTTTTAATTCAAAACATTAAAAACATTAAAATTTATAAACCAAATTTGGATATTTATAGTGATTATGTCATTATTTCCACTGCAACCTCTAATACTCAAATGAATTCAGCACTAACAAAAACAATAAAGCACATTAAATCTCTTGGATTGAAAGTATTATCCGAAGGTATTAACTCATCATGGATACTATTGCAGTCAAATGGTATATCTCTACATATCTTTACAGAAGAGGCAAGAGATTACTATTCAATTGAAGATTTATACTTTGATAGTAATTTAGTGAATCAGTATGGTTAAAATTCTTATAGTTAGGGGCTGTAGCTCAGCTGGCAGAGCACCTGCATGGCATGCAGGGGGTCAGGGGTTCAAATCCCCTCAGCTCCACTTACAAAAATGAACATATCATATATTAAAAAAATATTTTTAGAGACCAAAGAATTATTTACATCACAAGCATTGATTGCGATATTATCCTTAGTACAGGTTAGTTATGTCGTAAAACAACTTGGTGCTGAAAAGTATGGTGTGATAACTCTACTTGTTACATTCATATCACTTTTCTTTAGAGCACTACACTCTAAAAATAGTGATGTTGCATTATTAGCATTTAAAAAAGAAGATAAAAACATATTTTATCCTGCTCTGTTATTCGATTTTTTAATTGGTGTACTAGCGATGATTTTGTGTTTAACAATATATCTAACACCTTATTTTTCAAAAATTAATATTGAGAATTTTTCAATATATCTTCTACTTTTTCTATTTTGTAGAACTATTTTTAATTTTTCTGAAACCTCCAAAGCTACCTTGATCAATGCTGGTAAATTAAAAATACTTTCTTCAATGGAATTATCAGGCATCTTGATTAGATTTTTTTTAATAATATCTTTAATAAGTATTGACCCAACAATACAAAACTATCTTTTAGGTCAATCTCTATACCTTTTGTCTTACGGTTTAATAGCAGTTGCTATATCCAGAAAAGAAATTAATACAAAAAGATATGAATCTAAAATGAATTTTCGGGAGTACTGGCTTAGTGTAAAAAATATTTATAAAAAAATAAGATACGATCAGGTTTTAGGATTGATTCCTCAACATTTCGATATCTTATTATTGTCTCTTTTAGGCGATCTAACACTTGTTGGTATATATAAATTTGCTAAAAGACTTGTTGAGCCAATTAACTATATTGTTACAGGATTCAATCCATGGATTCAGAATCAATATTCGAACAGAAAAATAATAGATTTTAGCGATTTTGTCAAAAAATTATTACTTCCTTTATCTACGGTAATATTATTAATTTTTATTACCACAGGAAAAAAGATTATTGAGTTAATTGGCAGCAATGAGTTTGCGAGTGCTTATGAGCCTATGATTATCTTGACTTTTGGATACTTAATTTACTTACTTACATTTTGGATAAGACAAGCTCTACTATTTAATGAGCTAATAATTTACCATGCATACGGTAGGCTAATATACAGTTTTGTATTTATAATTTTATCAATACCATTGACTTATTTCTTTAACGTGGCCGGATTAGCATATTCATTATCATCAGCAATCGCTCTTCAGAAAATTTTCGAGTACATTGTATATAAGAAAAAAATTATTTCTGAATGATCTATTTAGTTCTGTATTATTAAATATATGATTAAAAATAAAAATCAAATGTTAATGAATTTTATTGTTTTAGGAATTTTTTTAGTTTTTCTTGACTCATATGAATTAATAAATATTCCTATGTCGTGGATCGGCCAGGGATTGCTTATGGTTATTGCATTGACTGGATTTAAAAAATTTAAATATTTACTTTCTGGCAAGGTTTTAAAATATCTAGCTATCTTATTAGTAGTTCCACAAATATACTTTATTTTTAACTCAATGCAATCCGGAGAAAATTTACTTTACACATTTCTTAGATATTTTAATATAGCTTCATTTATCGTTGTACTGGCTTTTTCTATCAACTATTCTTATGAAAGTAAAGTAAATAGTGAAATCTTATTAAAAAAACTGAGATGGTTCTGTATTTTCTACTCAATAATTACAATATATATATTTGGTGCTCAAATATTTGATTTATTTGAACCTCTTCGAAATAGAGCAAATACAAATCTATTTGGGGGTTCTGCCCAATCTATATTTTGGCTATCACAACCACACAGAGCTATGGGAACATTTAGGGAACCAAGCTTCCTCGTTACATTTTTTTATCCACTAGTTTTATTAATAATTAAATCACTAAAAAAAACAAATGTATTTTTTTGTATTTTAACCGGTGTTGCCCTTGGTCTCACTAGGAGCGATTATGCTCGTTTTTTTACAATCATTGTTTTAATCCTTTTTCTATATTCTTTTTATGTTGATAAAAAAATTAATTTCAATTTTATGTTATTGATGCTTTCGATATTATTTTTTTCTACTTTTGGTGTTTTAGAGTGTAATTTAAATCCCGACAGTATTGAGTGTAGTGAGTATAAAAATGATGTAGAAAATATTAATCGTTCAGGAAAACTTAAAATTAAATCTAACACTGCTTCTTCTGTTGTAGAGATAGGAACAGAAAGGTTGAGTGTAATTAATTATTTTTATGAATCTTTAGGGAGTTTAAAACCTAATGGTCTTAATAATGTAAGTCAAAATTTTCAAACATTTGAATCCAATGATATTGCCAATGAGATGTATTTAACTAACAGGACTGTTCCGGAATACTTGCTTAATCGCTACAGTACAAAAAATTTTGGGACAGGAAATTATTCAGTCTTAAAATATGAGCTCAATGTTCAAAATATCATCGTATTTTACACACAAGGCTTTGGCGCTGTATTTGTTGCCATTTTATTCATTCTCTTAATTGATTTTGTAACAAGCCATAAGTTTTCAAACGACTTACCTTATTTTTTTATTATTTTATTATTTTTTACAATCAGTCCTATTGAGGAACTAAACGCTTACTATGGTCTGATAATCGGATTATCGTACGGTCTATTAATAAAAGGAAAATAGTATGATGAAGTATAATTTTTCACCAGGTCCTTCAAAATTAAATAGGTCTATTATTGAAACCGTTAAAGAAAATATTTTAGAGTATGGTGACTCAGGTGTATCAATACTTGAAATTTCTCACCGTAGTGACAGTTTTGATGAAATTTTATTTCAAACAAAAAAGAATTTAATCAAATTATTTAATATACCTAATAACTATCAGTTACTTTTTCTTCAAGGTGGTGCAACTTTCCATAATACTTTTATAGCAAACAACATAAGCAAAAATATGTCTACAGCAAACTTAATTACAGGGACGTGGGGTAAGAAGACCTATGAAGATTTTTCAAAAATTAGAAATACTCAGAAAATAAGATTAGAAAATAATCAGATACAAGATTACATGAAGAACTCTTCATCAGTACCTAATGAAATTATCGACTATTTACACGTCACGTCAAATGAGACAATTGAAGGTATTCAGTTGCGAGAATTTAGTCAAATTAATAACAACTTAATTATTGATAGTTCTTCAGACATTGGATCTTATAGATTCGATTGGGATAACGTTATGTATCTTTATGCTGGTGCACAAAAAAATCTTGGTATACCTGGAGTAACTATCTCAATAATAAGAGATGATTTCATTGAACAAAATGATAACCCAACATATCTCAATTTATCTAAATTGATCAATAAAGACTCTCTCTTAAATACTCCACCAACTTTTTCAATATATGTGTTAAAACTTGTCACCGACTGGATGCTAAATAAGGGTGGAGTTGAGTATTTTGAAAAGCAATCTATTGATTATTCGTCAGAATTATATGCATTACTTGAAAAATATGATGAACATGTAGTCTTGCCAGTTGAAGATTCTATAAGGAGCAGAATGAATGTTGTTTTTAACTTTAAAAATGACAAAAATGAACAAGCTTTTATTGATGAATCACTAGACCAAAATATTATTGGTATTAAAGGCCATCGTAGTGTTGGCGGTATTAGGATTAGCCTATATAACTCAATTGATAGGTCTTCGGTAGATTATTTATTAAAGTTCATGGATTTATTTTTTGAAAAATTATGATATTTAAGGAATTTAAAAAATATAATTTTAATAATTCTGAAGTTAGGGGGATTATGACCTCCATAAATTTCTCCCGGGACAACAATGTTGAGATAGTACTACACGAAGAAACTTCAGGCAGATATGAACAAGTTAGGGATATTGAAATTGTTAAAGCCTTTCCACCGCTTGTTTTTGCCACAGATGTCGATCTAGATTTTATAAACTTCCAAGAATCTATTAAACAAATAAAGAAATTAACCCTTTTAGACGGACACCACCGTTTTGAGCATCTAACTTTATACAACTATGACTACTCGGTACCAATAGTTCTAATATCAAATAAAGACGTTAAAGTCCAATCATATAATTCTAAAATTAATGGAGATAAACAATCATTTATAGAATTTCTTATCTCAAATAACTTCAAACCTTCTTCTTCTAAATATTTTATAGATATTGAAGATTGTCAATATTCAAATACAGATGTAAATAACATTTATGAATTATATGACTTCAAGAGAACATTATTAAAATCTGATTTAATAACCCCAACTCCAAATGATCGGGGTGATATTGAGGATTTAATTCTAAACTTTACTCCAGTTCAACTTATTGAATTTCATAAGGAAAATTATTTATTTCCTCCAAAGTCAACATGGATTTCACCTAGAATCTAATTTGATTATGAAAGTATGTCATGTAATAAACACCCTTAATAGGGGCGGAGCAGAGACACATTTATTTGATTTGGTGAACCACCAAATACTAAAAGGTTATGAAATAGAGCTTATTGTTATAGGACCAGACAATAAGAATACGATATCGTTTAAAGAAGACTATAAAAATTTAGAAGTAAAAATCAAAAGGCTTCAAGGTCCAAGAATGTTCAATATTTTGTCTTATTTCAGGCTTTTTTTTCACATTAAGAGATATAAGTATGAAGTTATTCACTCTCACCAACCCAGGAGTGACTTTATGATATATATTGTTCGTAAATTTGGTATTAAATTTAAGTGGGTAGTTAGTGTTCATGGCAAGTATGACACTTACCTAGAAAGTATGGAAATATCTAATCGTATAAAGCAAAAATTTATGGTCTTATTAGCTGGGTACTGGGAAAAAGCAGATACAGTCATAGCAATCTCTAATGAAGTTAGTAATTGGATTGTTGATCTAAATAAGCAAATTAGACCTGCAGTCATTCCTTATTGGATAGACCAAAGCAACTTCAATCCTTCAAATGTAGGTGGAGAAGATATTTCAATCGGTTTTCTGGGAAGGCTAAATAAAAATAAAGGAATTGAAGAATTACTTTTAACTTTTAACAAACTTGATACTACAAATCTCACACTCACGATAGGAGGATATGGGGAACCTTCGTATCTTAGATACTTACACTCAATATCAAACGAAGAAAGTCGTAAAAAGATTAAATATCTAGGCTATGTGTCAAATAGGAAAATATTTTTTGATTCAATAGATTTATTTGTATTTCCTTCATTTTCAGAGGGTTTAGGACTTGTATTGCTGGAAGCAATGAGTTTTTCAAAAATATGCATAACAAGAGACATACTTCCAATGAATACCTATCTGAAAAAAGATAGTGGTTATTTATTTAAAGACAGTGAAGAGCTCTTAAGTACTTTAAATGAAGCTATTAAAGATTTAAGAGGGGATAGCAAAAAAATAAAATCAAAATTGTTTAATATTGAAGAAATGGTTAAAAAATCTAGTGTAGAAAAAATTTTTCCAATGATAGAAAAGGTTTACCATAGTGAGTGATTATAAATTTATAGAATTTGAAAAAAAATGGCAAAGCAACTGGGCAAATTCAAATCTTGGTAAATGTGATCTGAATTCAGAGAAGCCAAAGTTTTATAATTTATGTATGTACCCCTATCCTTCTGGTGATTTGCATATGGGGCATATACGAAATTACACAATTGGCGATGTAATTACGCGATATAAAAAACTAACTGGTCATAATGTGCTCTCACCAATGGGTTGGGACTCTTTTGGCCTGCCTGCAGAAAATGCAGCAATCAAAACAGGTATACATCCTAAGAAATTTACTGAAGACAGAATGAAAAACATGAAAGACCAGATAATTAGACTTGGATCATTGTATGACTGGGATAGAGAAGTTGCTGCACATACAGAGGAATACTACAAGTGGACTCAATACTTGTTTATACAGCTTTTTAACAATGATTTAGCCTATAAAAAAGACGCTCCTGTCAATTGGTGTACCTCTTGTAAGACTGTTTTAGCTAATGAACAAGTTATTGAAGGAAGTTGTGATAGGTGCGATGCAATCGTCACTCAGAAAAATCTTAATCAGTGGTTTTTAAGTATTTCAAAATATTCTGAAGAACTCCTCAGCGGACTTAATGATATTGGAGATTGGCCAGAAAATGTTAAATCAATGCAAAAAAACTGGATTGGGAAATCTGTTGGTGCCCAATTTAATCTTGAAGTAGCTGATAGTGATATATCCATAGAAGTCTTTACTACTAGACCTGATACCTTATTCGGAATGACTTTTGCTGTAATCTCTCCAGAACACAAATTAATGCAAAATATACTTGATCTATCTAAAAATCAGGAAAATATAAAAAATTATATTTCTACAGCCTCCTCAAAGTCAGAATTTGAGAGAATGTCTATTACTAAAGAAAAGACGGGGGTTGACACAGGATTGTTTGTTGTTAATCCGCTTACTAAAGAATCAATACCACTGTGGATTGCAGACTATGTTTTAATCAATTATGGAACTGGTGCAATAATGGCAGTTCCCGGTCATGATCAAAGAGATTATGATTTTGCTAAAAAGTATAATATTGAGATTAAACAGGTAATTAAGGACCCCAATAAAGAAGGAAGCATTGAGCTAGAAGCATACACAGGACATGGAGTGTTAGTAAATTCAGGTAACTTTGATGGATTAAACTCCCATGAGGAAGCATCTTCTCAGATTATTAAAAAATTGACAGAAAGTAACATCGGTTCTGCAAAAACAACTTATAGACTTAGAGACTGGTTAATCAGTAGACAAAGATATTGGGGCTGTCCAATACCTCTAGTAAATTGTGACAAATGTGGACTTGTTGCTGAAAAAGTTGAGAATTTGCCTGTTAAGCTTCCAGAAATTGATGATTATTTGAACACTGATGGTTCACCATTGTCTAAAAGCGAGAGTTTCGTTAATATAAAATGCCCTGAATGTGGGAATCCAGCATCGAGAGAAACAGATACTATGGATACTTTTGTTGACTCATCATGGTATTTTATGAGATACCTAGACCCAAAAAATTCAGAAAAGCCATTTAATGAAGATAGCATAAATAATTGGCTTCCTGTAGACCAATATATCGGAGGAGTTGAGCATGCTATTTTACACTTACTTTATTCTCGCTTTTTTGTTAAAGCACTAAGAGATCTGGACATGGTAAAAATTAATGAACCTTTTGAGAATCTTTTCTCACAAGGCATGATTAATTTCAAGGGATCAAAAATGTCAAAATCAAAAGGAAACACAGTTGATCCAGAGAGTTATTTTAAAAGTCACGGTGCAGATGCTTTAAGACTCTACATTTTATTCATGGCCCCGCCAAGTGATGGAGTCGAATGGAACGATGGGGGAATAGAGGGTACAAGAAGATTCTTGTTTAAATTATGGGATAACCTTTATGCAATCTCACAACTTGAAGAGATTGACAAAAAAAATAGCGATGAAGAAAAATTGGAAATTTACTTAAACCAAACTATTGATTCAGTAACCAACCACCTCGAAAAATTTGAATTCAATACAGCAGTGTCTGACCTAATGAAAATTAATAATCAAATTTCTGAATACATAAAGAATAATAAAGCTATTTCTTCTGAAGTGAAAAAATCCACTTTACAGAATATATGTTTATTACTAAATCCATTTGCACCTCATATATCATCAGAAATCTTTCAAAGAAATTTTAATTCAGAAATTACTGAACATAATTGGCCGTCAGTAGATAAGGAAAAAATAAAAAACCCAACATATGAGTTAGTAGTACAAGTCAATGGTAAAAAGAAATATGCTATAGAAGCCACTAGGGGATTAAAGCAAACAGATATTGAACAACTATGTTTTGAAAACTTCAAGTTAGCAGTTAATGGATATAAAAAAGTAATTTTTGTGCAAGATAAAATTATTAATTACGTAGGTTGATGACAAAGTTACTTATCACAGAAAAACTTATTACTAATAAACAAGATTTTATTAATTTTTCAAACATTTCAGAAACTGTCGAATTTATAAAATATAGTGACTTTTCATCAAACACAACAGTATCACTATTTGAAGAGAACAATATTAAATTTATATATGATCAGTTTGTTAATTTCAGAGATTTGTCAAATAGTGACTACAAATTCTCATCTAACTGTATTTTTCAAATTAAAAAGAATAGTTTAAGTAAATTTTCGGAAGTGTCTATGGATATAGAAGTTATTGAAGGATCAATCAAAAGTAAAGATAAATTTCTTCCATGGGATCTGAGCAATATTATATTTAATAAAACACATTCACTTTCCAACGAAGTTATTTCTAAATTTTGTGGTGATGAAAGTTTATTCAGACAATTTATTTCTTATCTTAACAAGGAGCTTTTAAGAATAAATTTATTGAGCGATAATGATGCAGAAAAAGTTTCACAATTGCTAGACGAAAAAATTGACTTTAAATATGAATTAGCTGAACGAAGGTTAAGTAAAATAAGTAAAGTTAACTTAGAAAAGTCATTTTATCAACTAAAGAAGATAGAAACCCTAATGAATAAGTCAGGATTTAATCAAGAAAATAATAAAAGGTTTGTAGTTGGAGTAAAACAGCTTTTAGAGTTTTGAAATTCTAGATTTATTTCTATCCCTATAGTTTTTTGAAATAATTCCATCAGTAAATGCTTTGTCAAGTTCCTTCATAACGGATGCTTTGTTTTCTACAATTACTTTATCATTTTCATCGTATAGTGATTTCAGAGATGTTTTAAGTTCAGTTTTTACAGATTTGTTTCGCAAATTCTTCTTTGCGTCTTGCCTAATTCTTTTTTTTTGTGATTTAATATTTGCCATCTAAAACCTCTTTGTATATAAGATAATAACTTAATAAAGATGTTAACTAATAAAAATATAAGAAATATTTCAATCATTGCCCATGTTGATCATGGAAAATCTACTTTGGCTGATAGGCTCATCGAAATTTCAGGTTTGATTACTCCAGGTGATCATGTTGATCAAATATTAGACACCATGGATCTTGAGAGAGAGCGCGGTATTACGATTAAATCACAACCAATTCGATTAAATTTTGGGAACATGCAGATAAACCTTATAGACACCCCTGGACATGTCGATTTTTCTTATGAAGTATCCAGAGCGCTCATAGCATGTGATGGTGCAATTCTTTTAGTAGATGGCACCCAAGGTGTACAGGCCCAAACATTTGCACATTCATATGCTGCCATAGAGGCAGGCTTAGATATAATTCCAGTAATCAATAAGGTTGATTCAATTGATGTTGATGTTGAAAATGTAACAAAACAGATTTATAACCTTATTGGAGCACGAGATGAAGAAATTTTTAAAATTTCAGCTAAAAGTGGATTAGGTGTTGATGAGCTAATAAAAGAAATTCCTGGTTTAATAAGTTCTCCAGTAACAAAAGCAGAAAACACAAATGCACTAATCTTCGACTCATACTTCGATCCTTACAGAGGAGTAATTGCATCCGTAAGAGTGTTCGGAGGGGAGGTCAAAACTAATTCAAAATTGAAACTTATTAACTCTAAATTTGACTTTGAGGCGTCAGAAATTGGTTATTTTGATTTGAAACTTTCTCCAGCTAATTTATTATCGTCCGGTGAAGTTGGATATATAGTCACCGGAGCAAAAGAATTATCCCAAATTAGAGTAGGAGATACCCTAGTAAGTCAAGAAGATGAAAATCCAATTGTTGTTTCCGGCTACAAGGAACCGCAGCCGACTGTCTTCTCCAGTATTTATCCAGCTGATTCAGATGATTATGCAAAATTAAGGGATTCTCTGGATAAATATGTTTTGAATGATGCAAGTTTTTATTATGAACCTGAAACGTCTTCTGCTTTTGGATTTGGGTTTAGGTGTGGATTTTTAGGACTCTTACATTTAGAAATTGTTATAGAAAGATTAGAAAGAGAGTTTAATCTTTCTTTAATTGTCACACCTCCATCAGTTGAGTTCAAGATTGTACGTAATAATGATGAAGAAATAATAATTAGGAATCCATCAAAAATAGAGGAATATACAGATATTAAATCCATACAAGAAAGAATCTGTGAACTAGATTTACTTTTCCCAAAAGAGTATCTCGGTTCAATAATGAATTTACTCAATGAGAAGAGAGGTATTCAGTTAGATTTAAATTACTTGAGTACATCGATGGTTAAATTAAAGTACAGAATGCCTCTTTTAGAACTGGTAACTGGATTTTATGATTCATTGAAATCGATATCTCAAGGATTTGCATCATTAGATTATCAAATCTTAGATTTCGAAAAAGGAAATTTAGTAAAACTAGATATATTAGTTAATGGCATATCAATAGATTCATTTAGCTCAATACTTGCGAAAGAAAATGCTGAGTTTGTTGGAAGAAATAGAGTTAAAAAACTTTCTGAGTTAATTCCAAGACAACAATTTGATATCCCAATCCAGGCAGCAGTGGGATCTAGGATTATTGCTAGAGAAACCATTAAGGCCCTAAGAAAAGACGTTACGGCAAAGTTATATGGTGGTGACATAACAAGAAAAAGAAAGCTGCTTGAGAAACAAAAAGAAGGCAAAAAGAAAATGCGCAATATTGGCAAAGTAGCTGTTCCAAAAGAAGCCTTTAAAGAATTTTTAAAACAATAATGCACATACCAACAATATTTGATGCTAACCATGAATCTTCAAAAGAAGACTATATCCTTACTGAAGAGAAAGTACACCATTTAAACAATGTTCTTAGAGTAAAAAATGGATCTGGTGTAAGGATTACCAACGGTGAAGGTGTTATTTCCCATGGTAAAATATATAATTCAAAGGTAGATATTTCTGAAACTGTTACCCACCAAAGAAATAATGAAATAAACATTTTCATAGCAAAACTTCAAGATAAAACAAGAATGAGACAGCTCATTGAAAAATTGACTGAGCTTGGTGTAAAAAGTATAACAATCGGTCCAACTATGAATTCTCAGAAAGTTAATATCGATACTAAAAAAGTAAATACATGGATAATCGGAGCTACTGAACAGTCGGGTATTCCCTTTATACCAAAAGTGATTTTAGAAGATAAACTTGACTTCAATAAATTTCAACACACTTTTGATATTACTGGCAAATCTCTCAAAAAAAATATTGAGCACACAGACTTTGCAATTGGTCCAGAGGGTGGTTGGAGTACGGAAGAATTAAAAAAATTTAGATATATCTCTAAACTAAGTGATTTTACTCTAAGATCGGATACTGCGGCTGTAGTTGCTGTATCCTTAATGATGTAGAATTTATTATGGAAGAAAAATCAATATTTGAGATGATCCTCAACAAAGAAATCGATTCTGAGATTATCTATGAAGATGATGAAATATTTGCAATACATGATATCAATCCAGTTGCCCCTATACATGTATTAATAATTCCTAAAAAAAAGATAAAAACTATAAATGATGTTACACAAGAAGACGAAGCACTAATAGGTAAACTAGTTATAACTGCAAAAAATCTAGCTAAAAGTCTTGGAATTGATGAATCGGGATATCGTTTATTATGGAATACAAACAAGGATGCCATGCAAACAGTTTTCCATATTCATCTACATCTTATTGGTGGAACAATGTTGAAGGCAATTTAATGAGTTTTGAAAAAGAAATTCCTTCAAATGTTGAAGTAGTAAATATTTTGGGCATTAATGATAAAAATCTTAAGTATATTAAATCTGTTTTTCCTAATGTTCTGATAAATGTAAGAGGAAATACTATTTTTATAGAGGGCCAAGATAAAGATGCTAAAGAAATCATGCGAATCTTTGATGAAATGGTGATGATGCATGATAATGGCGAAAATATTGAAGAAACCGACATAGCAATACTCAGTGATATTAAAGATACTCAAAACCACGGCGAAAAAAAAATTAGTTCTATTTCAATAATTGAGAATAAGTCCATAAAAGTTAAGAATATTAATCAATATAAGTACATGGATCTAATACAAAATTCAACTGTAACTTTTGGTATTGGCCCAGCTGGTACTGGAAAAACTTTTTTAGCAGTTGCAGCTGCCGTTAAGATGTATTCTGAACATAAAATAAAAAAAATAGTACTTACTAGACCTGCAGTTGAAGCTGGAGAGAGGCTTGGCTATTTACCTGGAGATTTATCACAAAAAATTGACCCTTATCTTGTTCCATTAT
>Ga0209362_1002571_pt1 | contig 13278 bp, 10 predicted proteins | sample SaaInlV_165m_DNA_FD_184680 | JGI IMG/M metagenome (GOLD analysis project Ga0209362, IMG submission 184680) | Marine microbial communities from expanding oxygen minimum zones in the Saanich Inlet - Saanich Inlet SI037_S3LV_110m_DNA (SPAdes)... | ecosystem: Environmental > Aquatic > Marine >...
TGTCGTTCCTCTCTTTACTGATTCGCGCGCATATTCGACCTGAAATAATCTTCCGTCTGGGCTGAATGTAGTAATTCCATGGTCATATCCTCTTCCGCTTGGTTGCATATTTGACACCTTATTTTCGTCTTTGGGGCGACACTTTATGATGATGATGGTTCATTTAGATGGACCAACCTCACTACTGACTCCCGCTAACAAGCCATTGAAGTCCTCACCCCATATCAACCCTCTCAATATTTTTCACCCGTAGGATAAATTGCCGGTGTTGTTTAGCAGGGTTATGCGAGTAGCCGTTCTGTCCAGTGGTGGAAAGGATTCTTCTGCCGCATATTGGTGGGCAATGTGCAAGGGATGGGATGTTGCCTATTTGGTTACAGTAACTGTATTGGGAGGAGATTCTCATATGTTTCAGGTGCCTGGAGTTGCCGCTGTTAAATATCAGGCACAGTTAGCAGGAATACCTTGGGTCAATGTCCAAACCGAAGGAATACAAGAAGAAGAAATCGATGATTTGCAATCTGCCTTAGAGAATTTAGATATTGATGGAATAGTCAGTGGTGCATTACGTTCAGATTACCAAAAGAGCCGTTTGGAGAGAATGTGTCAAAAGTTAGACATAATCAGTTGGACTCCACTATGGCATCAGTCATCACAACAACATATGATCGATTTAGTTGACAATGGTTTTGGTATTATGATCACCGGCGTGAGCACTGAAGGAATGAATGAAGAATGGCTTGGACATACACTTAGTAAACAATCACTTACTAAATTGCAGCAGTTGTCACTAAAGTATAGATTCAATGTTGATGGCGAGGGTGGTGAATATGAGACACTAGTACTATTTGGGCCTCATATGGAAGGTAAATTAATCGTTGATTATCAATCTCACTGGGATGGTGTTAGGGGTCATATCGACCTTTCAAAGATAGATGTGGTAAGCAATTGATCAAAGTATTGCTTCTCTTGCAAGAGCGACCGCTTCGTCAACTATTTCACCAGATACACCAATATGGTTTGCTGGCTCAAACATTGCCTCTAGTTCTTCTGCTGAGAAAGCCGCAGCGATTGCCGGTGTTCTAGAGCAGACATCGATTAATTCTTCCTTGTTAGCAACAGCAGCGAATGATGCTTCACGTAGTATTTCATGTGCTTCATCTCTTGCAATTCCATGTTCAACGAGGTCTATCATTACCTTTTCAGCCATGACCAACCCTCGCTGTGATTTGATATTCTCCATGCAACGCTCGGCATCTACCCACATTGTCGACATTACTTGGCGAGTTTTTGCCATAACATCCTCACACAGTGCAGATGCGTGGGAGAGAGTAAATCTCTCAGCACTAGAATTAGCCAAATCCCTCTCATGCCACAACAATGCATTTTCATAAGTTGGAATGATAAATGAACGGACAATTCTTGCTAACCCACTTGCATTTTCTGATTTGATCGGATTCTTTTTGTGAGCCATTGTGGAAGAACCTACTTGTTTCTTGACATCAAAGCCTTCACCGGCTTCAGCAATTTCGGAGCGTTGAAGATTTCTAATTTCTTGTAGTATCTTTTCACAGGTACAAGCAACGTTTGCCAGCCAAGAAACATATTCAATGTATCTATCTCGTCCAACAACTTGTGTTGTAGCCAATGGAACTCCAAGTCCAAGATGGGTGAGAATTAGTTGTTGAAGCTCTCTTGCATTTACTCCCTGAGCAGCACCTGTTCCGACAGCTCCGAGGAACTTTCCAACAGAAATACGAGGGCTTGCTTCATCCAGTCTAATCAATTGACGGCGCAATTCATCAAGCCAAACTGCTGCTTTTAGGCCGAATGTAATCGGTACTGCTGCCTGTCCATGAGTACGACCAAGCATTACGGTATCTCGCTCTCTTTCAGCGATGTCTGCACAAACTCCAATCAATAAACAGAGTTGTTCTCTAAGTAATACAATACTATCTCTCAATTGCAATGCAACCGCAGTATCTACAATATCATTTGAAGTTGCACCTAGATGGATACACCACCCTGCTTCACCAGCAGCTTCAGCCATAGCCTTTGTTAGCGCCATAATGTCGTGTCTTGTTTCTGCTTCAATTTCAGAAACTCTTTCTTTGGTGACAGAGATTGGATTAGCAATTGATTTTACAATGTCATAATCTGACTGAGACACACGTCCAAGTTGCATATGTGCCCAAATCAAAGCTCTCTCAACTTCTAATTGTCTTTCATGTCGCCCAACCTCAGACCAAATGTGTTTGAAGTCTTGACAACCATATCGATAGTCTAGCGGACAGAATGCCATGATGTTGTGGCTTTGCCGCCGCTTCTTCAACCTTGCCTTTGAAATACATGCGCATTATTTGCCAAAAATGGCTATAAACGCAATACTAAGCATCATCTAAATTGACTGGGCTCATTACCAAACGAATTAGAATAATGGCTAGGCAGGTAGATAATGAGAATGCAATTCCGACATAGATTGAGATGTTGAACCACATCATTCCCACTCCAATTAATGACATATAGGATATGACTTGACAAATTGCTGAAGCCATTTTCAATTTGTTAACTCGTTCTATACTCAGTTCACCATCATGCTCAAGAAGAAATGTATATATTAAGAAGTATATTCCTTGAAATGGTAATGTTGCAGCAATAATTGCCAAGGCTATTTCACGAATAAATTTTGGATCTGTTTCTTGGGCAATGCCCTGAAAAAGCATAAATGCAGTATTTGTTCCAAGAAGAGCGGCCATTATTGTCCAACGCTTATCTTGTGAAGATGTTCGGCTTTCAACATTAACCGAATTACTATCCATGAGCCCTCGTTATTCGTAAAGGGTTTGAGCATTGCCCTAACATTATGATGAAAAAGTAGGATTTCAAATGCTATTAAAATAATCGAAATAACGAATTATGCTAATAATTTCAAAATAGTTCCAGTCACCGTTGCGACCAACAAAAGTAGGATCATCATTGAAACTGGTCCGTATTGGTTTTTGTCATCCAAAGCAGTTCCCCAAAAGCCATGTTTTGTCATAGCTTCTCCGAAATTTGCAACTTCTTCAAATTCAGGAAGGGGTCTTCGTGGGATGCGTTCTCCCTTTCTGACATCGTCGCTCATGTTTGTAGGGCAGGGGTTTCAGTTATTGGTATTGCCCCTATTATTGAATCATATTATCAATATGCTGCTGTCAAAATAATAGCAAGGCATTAACACCGTAGACCGGAAGGTTGCAACATGGCAAGGTTCTCACTCGGGGATAAGGACCAAGCAATTCATCTTGCAGTTGAAGGGTCTGTTGGTGGTACTTCACTGGGGCTTCATTTGGCTGCGAATGCAATAGAAAATGGAGGGCGAGTTATTTGGGCATGCAAAGAAATGCCCAATGCTACTCGTTTTTCACAATTATTTTCTCATTTATCATTTGTTCAATCATCACGGTTTCATGCCATGAATTTGGCAGGGAAAATGGATGTTGCAGTTTCATTAATTATCCAATTGATGAATAGTTTGCCATCAGTTTCGATGATAATCTTAGATGATTGGTGTGATTCTAGCGGCAGAATTGGCAAGCATGAACTATCCCAAATGTCAAGACTGGTTGAGCAAAAGAAGGATGATACCACAATCTTGCTAATTTCAAAAGGAAGTATCGATGCCAGTAACAATTCTAGTCAAACAATAGTCGCAAGGGCCGCCAATGCTATGGAGAAATCTGGTTTTACAATTGGCACATTGACAAGAGCAAAAGATGGCCCGTTTAGAACCCTCAAAATAGGCGATAATTGTAGAGAATTAAAACTTGAAGAAACAGGATTTACTTGTGACTAATCATTCCTCTTCTCCGAGTAATTTAGCCATCTCTTCAAGGGCTTCATCATCCGGTTCATCAAATTGTTGAGGATTTTTTGCTGCACCACCTAGCATATCATCTCCCGCAACTTTGGGAGCATTTTCACTAAGTATTCTTGAGCGATTTTCCATTCCCTTACTAAATATAAATCGCAGCATTAATACAAAAACTACCATTGAAAGAATGTAGGCAATATTCTTGGTTGTTTGTTCATCCATAGTTATACTCAGAATACCGCTTGATATTGATGCTTTCGCTATGTCAAGTCACCGAAGGAGTCATTCTTGGTCCCACTTTAGCGGCCGGGACAAATGACGTCGGTGATCTGCTGGAGGTTGAACCCAGCCTCTATGTGGTGGGTTTTGCGGATTGTATATCCAAATATTTTCTTGCAAATTTTTACATGCCGGGCATCGTAATTTGTTGTTTTTGCCCTGACTTTTAACCGTCTTACCACATCTTTCACAAGGAGGTCTACGTTTATTTCTCTCAGAAGCCTCAATCAATTTTAGTTTTTCAAGGTGGAGGGCACCATCTTCGGCAACAAGCCCTTTTCCTTTGATAACATCACCTGCTTGGAACCATTGTGCTAAGTTTTTGATATCGCCTGATTGAGAAAATGCCATCCATGTATTTTCTTCAACAGTAATTTCATCTTCTTCTCCTTCATTAGAATCATCAATTATATTTTGATTAATTTTTATGACCACATGGCCGCGGCTAAGTATTTTTGTTGATATTACCGTACCACTGTAAATTTCTCCAAGGTGGTCGTCACTTGCCTGATTTGTCATAAAAGCCCTCATACCAATAGATGACTGTGTAGCCTCAGCTTCTAACAATTTATTTGCAGCATTATTCGCTGTTTTTACATCTCTTGCACGAACTCCGAACAATACGGGGCAGTTTCCCCTAGGTGCAATTAAACTTCTACCTTTACGGGAATCTCTGGACATGAATGTTCCTTGCCACGAATCAATTACGTTCAGTGTTCTCTCGCAAATCTCTCGGTGTACAGTGCAATCATCCCTCCATGCAATAGTTTCCCATGTGACTTTCTGGGCTGGCCACGACACCGCAGCTGTGGCGCCAATTATTCCATGACTCCCCCATGTTCGGTCTGCACTTGGAACTTGTTTCATTTCGACATTTTCACTTACAGCCATTCTATAGAATGACTCATTCGGCTGTGATTCAAACCAAACCATTCCTGGTTCAGTTGGAACTTGTGGTCTATCGTTATGGGTTGATTGTTCAACTGCGCCTTCCAATGGCGCAATGTGTTCACTCCACCAATTATCCAGATGTTGTAGCAAAGACTGGGTAGCGAGTTCCTTTTGTTCATTATCAGTAATTACCTCTGCATTATCATCAAGCAATATCAATTCAGCAGCCATTGCAGCATTGCCGCGGGTACGTTTTTTTGCAAAAGGCCACAGACGTACTAAGCGTGCTTCAGAAACGGAAATATTAGATGGTAAATTTTCTAATAATTGATGAAAAACAAGAGTAGTACACCCTCCAGCAAGTGTGTCGGTATCGTCTAATCCAATCCATCCCATAATCATCACACCGGGTTGAAGGATATCCCTTCATTACCCTCGTCAATCAACTCGTTTATCTGTCCTACTATTCCTTTCTCTGGATTTGCTCTAAAACTTCTAGCACCATATGCCCATGCAACACCAAGATCACACTTACGGTCACCAATCATCAAATCAAGTCGATGTGGCGGTTGTATTTTCTCTCCCCACCAATCTACATCTCTCCGTTTGGAATCTATCGCAATAATTCCTTTTCCATCACGAAGATTAGAATTATCATAATTTCCGCCGCGAAGGATTTCAGAACCTAAGAATAACATTCCTGGATATGGTTTTCGGCAAGCACATCTATCTCTGGAACGGTGAGGACAAGCGAGAATAACATCAATATGAGCCTCATCATCTTCTTCCAGCAATTGTTTTCTCAATTCATCATTGATGTCATGCAAAGTTTGCTCATTCCATAATCCACGCATAATTGGGGATTGATTTGTCACAATACAAATTTTCCAACCCTCGCGTCGTAATGTTGCAACCGATATTCCGGCACCGGGCAACATCTCAACTTCCTCTGGAGAATTGACATATGTTGAGTATCCTACATTTAGAACTCCATCTCTATCTAAGAATGCAATGCCTCCATGGAAATCCGCTTTTTTTGGAATTGAGAAATCAGGTGTGATTTGAGCAATGACACCACGCATACTATTGCCAAAAGGTTCTGTATCAAGTGTTTTGTTATCGCAGATTATGTAAGTATTGAAATGTAATGCGATGTAGGTCGCCTCAATGCTGATGAATCCATCCACAGCGACTCTGCTTGGCGTCATCGGTATGGCGTTGTTAGCAATCAGTTGGTTTGGGCGCGATAAATCAATGACTAGAATATCACAAATAGCGTGGATATTTGTTGGTCTCTATTTTTTCAATGATTCATTTAGATACTTGGAACATGAAGATATGGTATTAGTAATAATGTCTTCATTGACCCTGCCTATGGCCTTGGCAATGGCATGGTGGGAGGGCCAAGAAACAAACGAATCCACCCGAAAATCACAGAATTGGGCTAGAGGAGCGGTAGCATTCGCCGGAGGACCTTATCTCTTGATTGCACATATGCCTTGGTTGAATGTACTTGCAATTTGGATAGTAGCATCACAATCTGCTTGGATGCTAAGATTCTCGGGAGGCCAGGATGTCCAATTAGGAGAAACATGGGTCAATACTGATGCCGGTGTTGTCACTTGGGATGCTTGGCAAGGTAATCGATGGTTTACCACTGATATGATAGGTGAATATCCGATTCATACCGAATTAATTCTATCAGATGGTTCAATGATTGGAATAAATTTCGTTCTCGCTTGTACTGCTTTGCAATCATTAGTGGTATTCATAGGTGCTATTTCGGTATTGGATATTGACTGGAAGAGGCGTGTGCGAGCATTATTCCTGATTGTAGCGACAATTCATATTCTCAATATATTCCGTAATGCCGGTTTAATTTGGATGCATTTAACCTATACTACTTGGCAGTTTAATGGTCTTTCAGTATTTGATTTCGGCCATGCTTATGCAGCTAGAGTTGTTTCCCTAATGGCTATGTTTTTGATGGCTTTGATCATGTTCGATATTTTACCAGAATTGCACAAACACATCCTCAGGCTTCTCAAACCGCTTGGGCTATCAAACAACAAATCTAATTCAAAATAGTGTAAAAACACAATAATCCTGTAGTGGAATACATTAATAGGTTTTGCAGGTGACCAAAATTTATGGATGCAGTGAAGCGTTTCCCCTCCGTAATGATATTGGCGATTCTATTATTCTCTAGCATCTCTCCATTATTGTCTCAGTCAAGTGCTGAAAATTCCACAGGAATTGAGATTTTGCACACTGCAATTAATCCAGTAAATAACAATACATATTACCTGTTAAGTGAAGCTTCTTGGACAGATTCTGCAGAAGCAGCACGTGGCTTAGGCGGATTTTTAGTCACTGTGGATGATGCTGAAGAAAATGATTGGCTTTTCGACACATTCGCCTCATTTGAGAACCAAACAAGACACTTATGGATTGGATTATCAGATGACGATGTTGAAGGAGAATTCAACTGGCATGATGGAACTCCATTCTTTTACAGAAGTTGGGGTGAAGGCCAGCCAGGAGAAGGTGGAGATGAGGACTATGTGCATATTACAGGAACTAATATGGGAAATATCCAACCTGGATATTGGAATGATTTAGAAGACGACCCACAGTATTTCCCAGTCTATGGAGTTGTGGAGGTCGGCCCTGGAGCAGATTATGCTCTGCGTTTTGACGGAATCAATGACTATGTTGAGGCAGAAACTGATACCGATTTTGAACTAAATGGATCTTTGACTATTTCCGCTGATGTTTACCCATACACAGCAACCGGCACACAATTTATTACAATGCTTGGAGATTATGGATATGGAATGTATCTGAATAATGGTCATCTTGCTTATGCTGATGAATATTCACTTTCAAAGCACCCAGTTACTGGTGTTAACGTCACCGTACCTACAATGCAATGGTCCAATGTGGCAGTTGCATTGACTGAAGGAGAAGGGGGTTCATTTTTCATCGATGGCCAACTAGTAGGTTCATTTGATGCTTCGCAAAGTAATATTCCAGCGGGTGATTTTGGTTCAAATTCTTGCTTTGAATCTGGTGAAGACTGTGATGAATTCATTATTGGTAAGATGGGTGCTGGATGTGATTGTAATTACTTTGAAGGTTTAATCGACAATGTTAGACTGGATAGAGTGGATTATTCAGGTTCAAGCAATACTACTGATACAAATAATGGAACTGAAAATGGAACGGTAACACAAACACTTTTGCTTCCAGAAATAAATAATGATACAGTTTCAATGTGGAAATTCCCTGAAGGTATTGGAGAATTAACTGTCGACAATGTTGCAAGAAATGGAACAATACATGGAGCCTCATGGGTAATGCCTGATGGCACAATTGTCGCTCAGGCAAAGGAATTGTTCAATGGACAAACTATCTCTGGCGTCAATGCAGATGCTGGTGACCATTTACTATATTTTGTAACCTTACCAGAATACACGAGGTCTTTTGATATCTCAATGTGGTCTTGGTCCATTAAAGAAGATGGCCAAAACTCTGCCTACACTGTATATTCCGGACATGATTCAGTTCCAAGCGCATGGGATAATTACGCCAAAATCAATGCTGAATGGGGCTATATGTATGAGACTATGTCATGGCCTGAAGAAGGTGTTTGGTGGTTCGTATTAGTTGCCAATGAAGACGTAGAAGATTTGAGTATTTCTCCATATTGGGATGTTGCAGAAGCACCACCCTCATTGGATGAGATGACTCAATTAACAGACGGAATTGCAGTTACAGGCCAATCAATAGAAGGTAATATCTGGCAAGGAGATGAGGCCAATGCAGATAATGGCGTCTTGTATTATTACGTAAATGTCACAGAACCACTATCAGATCTGAGAATAAAAACATATGGCGGACGTGGCAATGCCGATTTAGCAATTTCATATGGAGGACCACCTGACCCATTTGACCAATTTGTGGACTTTGTTTTGGAATCAGAAGGTAGTGCTGATGGAAGACAAATTGGAATACCAGATGATGACTCAAATGAGCAATCTTCAAGCAAAGAAGATTGGTCCTCAAATCAAGGAAATGATGAGGAAGTTCACCTGTATAATGTGGATGTAGGGACATATTATGTAATTGCCTATACATATTTTAGAACTAATGATTTCACAATAATCGCAGATTTCACTTATCCTCCAGAGAACATTGATTCAGATGATGCAATTGAATTATTCCCTGGAGTAGAGTATGGTCCAATGAGTGGTTATGATGGTCTTGACCAATTTTTCAAAATTTCTGTACCTGCAGGAACTGAAAGATTAGAGGTTGATTTGTTTGATGGTGTTGGAGAGGCAGAGTTGTTCATGAGGCACGAAAATGCACCGACTCCTACGACATTTGACATTAACTCTAATACACCTGGAGCAGGTGATAAGATTGGCTTTAATGACCCTACACCTGGTGTTTGGTATATCTTGTTGGATTCAGAATATGTTTTCAGCGGAGTTAGCATTGTAGCAGATTTCAAGGACAGATATGTTTGGTCATATGATGGAACGCCGATTGAGTTGTTCAACAATGAAGAGATTGCTGGTATTGAAGCACCAGAAGGAGAGGATTTATTCTTCTTCCTTGAATTGGAAAATCCAGGAGAATATTTAGAAATCTCAACTTATGGTGGAGATGGAATATTAAATTTTGAAGTTGAAGGACAAACTTACTCCTTCGGCTTTGATGATTTTGAGATTGACTTTGGTGGCCCTGAAGGTCGCCAAGGTGGGCGGCCAAATATTGGTGATGGATTAACTTCTGAAGATATTACCATACAATCTAATGGTGAAGGAACTTCGCAAAGCATCATGATTTGGAATCCTTCAAATGGCCGCTTTGATATCACTTTAACTGCAATTTCAGATATTAGTGATGTATCCATAATTGCATCTTGGGTAGAGTCACAGTTACCACCAATTGATCCGGAACCTCCGGAACCAGTTAATGTGGAAACATGTAAGGAAACAGCGGAGATTGCTTTTCGAGAAGTAGACACTAATGCAGATGGAGTTGTTTCAAGAACTGAACTTAGAGTAATGGATGAAGACTCGGGGGATTTTGATTTTGATGAGATTGACCTCAATTCAGATGGTGAGATTGAGTTCGCAGAAGCAGTTCAAGAAATGTGTACTTGTGATAATGAATTATACAGTAATTTTGAGCAGTTGGCAGATGGTGGTTTTAGAGTTTCAATAGAGGACTTTGGCTCACTAGAATGGTACAATGACTATAATTTCATGATAATGGATGTTAACGATGATGGATTTGTTGACATCGATGAGGTTGAAATTGCAGCATTATTGTGCGAGACCACATTTGATGCATTTGATAGAGATGGGGATGGGGTTGTTGATGGTGAAGACGCATTCCCCGAAGACCCTAATGAGAGCGTCGATAGTGACGGCGATGGCGTAGGTGATAACGCCGACATTGCCCCGAGTATCGCTAATGACTTACTATATGCAACAGGCGGAATGGTCTTATTGGTATTAGCAGGATTGCTTGTATTCTTCCTAAAGGGAGGCATGGGTGGTAGTGGATTAGTAACTGATTCTAGCCAGCACTGGGATGATGAAAGACATAGTGCAATGCAAGATGAAATGTTGGGAATGAATAACTCATATGACAAAGATATCCCTCTATTAGAGGGTAATACAGCACCTTTCGGTGATCCAATTAATCAAGAGATGTCATACAATCAACCAATGGAAACAGCAGAAACATCTGTCGAGACACAACCATCAGTTGCCCAGAACATTGCCGCAACAGAAGCTTCCAATGAATTATTAGGAAATCAACCGCCTCAGAATACAAATGGAATGTCTGATGTACTCGATGACTTGTTTGATTGATAAATTCACTTTAGGCGCTTTCCACCTATGCGAATTTCAGTCTTTAGTGGCATTTGCTGTTCCCAAGCAAATTCCTTGACAACTCTCCAACCCTTTTCAGAGCCCTCATAATCTTTGACTTCAATTATTTTGTTTCTCGTATTAGCCTTGAAAGCAGCCACTGGTTCAGCGTTCTTGAATACTAAATAGGCAGAACCGAATCCAAACTTTTCTTTCAAAATGCCCGAGAAATATGGTGCGATTGGGTCGCTTGGAGGCAACACGAAATCACGAATTGGGCTTATATCAGCGGATTTTTCGAGTAATTCTTTACGTCCCCAGCATACTTCATGTAAGTCTTCAATGAGGAATCCTTTGATCAGTGTGCCATCTTCTTCGAAAGAGTTCAAAATCGCTTTCAATTCTTCTGGCTTGAATGGAGTTCCTGCAAGTCGTAGTAATTGTTTGAGAGTGATTACAGGGAATTCAGCGACCAGTTTACGTAAATATTCTCTGCGAAGTTCAATTCGGTCAACATCATCTCTCTGAGTAACGGTCCTATAACCTCCTCTGAAATCTTGAACGATATGACCTGATTTTACCAAAGGCTGCAGTAATTTTCTAAATTGTGATTGTGTCAATGCGTGCCTTTCTTTGAATATTTTAGGATCTGAATTGGCTGAGAAGAATTCCATAATATCCCACAATTCTTCATCGGGTGGCAGTCCTCTAATCGTTAATAGGTCTCTGAAGTGTTCGTATGTTGCCCATACTTGGTGGCCACGCATATTGATTCCTTGATGCAAGCGGTGAGCGCTTGCCATGCTCTTTAGGTCGACACGGTATACTGAAGCTCTTCCTCTTAATGCGAAATCATCTCGTACTTCAGGAACATTTCTCAGTGCTGATATTTCATTTTCCAATCTTGAATCCTGATGCAAATTATGTTGATGGAAGAGTACTTTTTCTGCTATTTGTCTTGGTTGAGGGTCGACAATTCCTCCACGAATCATTCGTTCACCAGCGATTTTGAAACCGATTGCTTCCAATGATTTTCTTGTATTTTCATCAATAGATGAAACAGGTTCGCTATTAAAATTAGACAATACAGCAACATCAACTAATTGGTCCGAATGATTATCTAGCAATATTTTGAAAGCCTCACAAAACTCATCTAAATAGGCGGTTGGGACATGTAAATCTTTGATTTCAAGGTAGTCATTTACTTTGAACATCAATACCTTGCCAACCGGGTCAACACCTTTGAAAACCGGTAGGTACCAACCACGCTCAAGAACACTGCGAACCTCCCATATGAATCTTGAAACATATGGGTCGGATTGAGTTAGAATACGCATTGTTCTGTCTTCTCTTCTTGGGCGTTTTAGCAACTGAACTTCATCTGGCATACAGTAGAATGCTTCAGGGTCTGGAACCAATGCCATTACTTTGGAGATGCGGCCTGATTTTTCTAAATTCATCAATGCAACAGTCAAATCCTCATATGAACGTGTAACATAGAAACGCAACGTATTTGCCTTTACAGGTCCCATTCTACCTATGACATCAACCAAGGCATCTTCGAAATCCATTGCCTCGTATACATCATGTACGCGATGGAATAGAGATAATCTTCTACGTCTTCCGATTACATCCTCAAATTGTTTTACTAACATCATTTGCCGTTCAAGATTGGAGATTGCATTTTTCAAATCTCTATGCAAGGATTTGAAGTCATCACCTTTTGGATAATTTTCTAATAGTTCTATTCTTGTAAGATTTTCGTCAGCATGAACTTTAGTGAGTACCTCTTCTTCCATTGGTCCAATCCATGGCTCAGGTTTCAAACCGAGTAGCATAGGAATTGTTTTCTTTGTAGTATATCCTATACGGTTGTGAAGTAATCGCCCCATAATAACATCAGAATCAAGTTGAACATCTTTCCAATCTTTGAAATTAAAATCTTTTACGCGGTATAATAATTCTTGTTGCTTTTGGAATATTACGTGTGAATTGAAAGCGTCAAAACAATTTTCATATTGCTTGAATGATTTTTCCAATACCATGTTTTGTACCCAGCGGTATTCAACAACATCTTCAGAACCACCGGTTAATCTGTGCTCATCAACCTTGAGAATATATTCGGCATCATCAGTTTGTCGATAGAATCCAACGGATATTACACTGCGAGATTCCAGTTCATGAATAATCCGTTCCACCATTTCTCTCGGGAATGGTAGACGTGCATCCATTTCATCTCCTGTTTGTGGACCTTCTGAACCGAGCATTTCTATGATTTTGACCCTTAATGCTTCATGCGGGTCACTCAATTGCCTTTCTTCCCATTCAACCGGCGTGCGTCCATCAAACTTGGTTGCAACT
>Ga0209362_1002574_pt1 | contig 13272 bp, 29 predicted proteins | sample SaaInlV_165m_DNA_FD_184680 | JGI IMG/M metagenome (GOLD analysis project Ga0209362, IMG submission 184680) | Marine microbial communities from expanding oxygen minimum zones in the Saanich Inlet - Saanich Inlet SI037_S3LV_110m_DNA (SPAdes)... | ecosystem: Environmental > Aquatic > Marine >...
TATAACTTCTTCTCTGTGGATCGACACTGATGAACCCGCGGACTTAATATCTAATACTAATCCTAAGGTTTTAGGCTTCATGCCAGCAGCGTTATAGCAGACAAGATCTCCAACTCGTGGTCTTCGTTTCACTAAATTCCTTTACCTATAAAGAGTAACCAACAACCCAAATTCTCGGTCGAAAGTATAAAGCAAACCTTCGTAATCCGTTAAGCGCATTTCACAGAGAATACGCTCTTCATGATCGTTGTCATATCCTAGCTTTTTGCAAAGCTTGCTAGCAATCGCAAGCAAAACATATGCGTTTCCATCTGGGCCTGTCAAATCAATCTCGATAGGAGTTGGTCCTCGAGGACGATCTTCTATTTTTTTAATAGCCATTATTTCTTCTCCATTGTCGGCTTAAGCCAGATGTTGGTCGTATCCCCGAAGAGAAAATCAATAGCACTAGAAGAGCAGTGGTGAAATAGAAATCTCAATGTTTCTGAAGTATCATGCACAAACATCTTGTTGAGTTCTTCTCGAATACGATTCTCGCTGACAGATCTCTCAACGAATGCCCACCAGGTTTCACAACCCAGCGCATCTTCAAGATCATCATCAAGGCTAAGATCCTTAGTGATAGCAAAACGTGCTGCTCGAAGAAGACGAAGTCCATCCTCTTCAAGTCTCTCTTCTGCGTCGCCAACACATTTTAGCACTCCTTCCTCGGCATCGAAAGCGCCGCCGAAAGGATCGATAACTTCACCAATGGGTTCTAGTGTTTTGAGATTAACTTCGCGAGCCATCGCATTCATTGTAAAATCACGGCGCGCCAGGTCATCCATAAGTGTTCCAGATTCGACATGGTCTGGGCGTCGGCCGTCTGAGCTTGGACCATCCTTTCGACACATAACGATATCGATTGCATCCTTGCCAATAGTCCCACGAACTGTAAAGAACTCAGGCGTCACAAGGAAAATCTTGTTCATATTAGCTTTACACCATGCTAACAAAGCTTCCCAACCATCGGGTGACTCAGCACAAAAGTCTCGGTCAGGAGGATTATCAATCCCCATTAGTTCATCGCGGATTGATCCGCCAACTTCAAAAAGTCGAATAGTCATTTTTTATACCCATATTGAAAGTCTGTGTTTTTTTTCTGAAGCTTTCCTGTATTCCTTAGGTAACTTCTTTTTTTCCGGAGAGTCTTCAACCACAATAACTTCTGTTAAATTATCATCCGGGAGTTCTTTTGAAATCGATTCGATTGGCTCGACCTTTCGAATCGTTGGGACGCGAAGGGGCCATCTAAGCCATCGTAAATAAGAAGTTATCATGATACACTACTCGTTAAAGAAGGATTGTTGGATGGCGAATTTGACTGTTGAAAGTATGAAATTTCACTAACTACCTCAATCAAGTCTAGTTGAATTGTGCTAACGACATCGCCGTTAGGAGCTGTTCGCTCAAACCACATGACCTCAGCACATATATAAGGTTCAGCGGTTGGGCTGCCGCCGAATGTTCGTTCACCCATGAAGAGCCCAAGCTCTCCAGACTCAGAGTTTTTATTTCTTACTAAATCACCTGCTTTCATAGCATTGCCCCAAGCTGGAGTACTAGCCAGGTGCAGAGGACGTTCATTGAAACAAAAGCTGTTCCAAAAATGATTTTGTTTTTTGTATTTAGGTTTTTCATTTTTTCTCCTTGAAAAAGATGATAGAGTTCCCAACTTCTCTATCTAGACACGGCCTACCCAGGATATCCATCCCACGCTTACGCAACCACGAAATAGCTTACTGCTCGTAAGACTTACCCACTATCTCTCTGGTCCGTGTCCCCCACGGGTTATTTAATTGTTCAATATATCGTTCTTGCGAGCCCACTTAACAAACCGTATTTTGCCGGCTTTTGTGATCGTGATACCCTTGTTACTGTTATCTTCTTTCGTAATCTTGATAGCACCGACTTGGGTCAAGATGATCATGTTTCTAGGGTGCATCTCTCTTTGCAGAAGTTTTTCATTGTTGATAAGCTTGCAAAGGATGAGTGCTTGTTGTTCTGTGAGTGGAAAACGCATAAAATCTCCTGTCGGTTTGTTTCTTCTTACATATATAATGTAACTTACTGAGCAGAGATATTAAGTTTTTCTGGAAAATAGTGAAATTATAAATTTCGTTTTTACTTTCAGGTATGTTTCTCTAAAATAACACCATAAGCTATTCTTGCCGATCGGCGATAAATTAAAGGAATAAATAGTGAAAAAACAAAAAACCCTTTCTTTTGGTTTCTTACACCATCTCTATGAAGAAAGAAGCAATAACTCAGAAATATTCTTAGAACTTGAAGAGATTCCACTCAATCTGTCTATCTTAAAAAGTGGTCGGTCTGGATTGAAACTAGCTATCCCTATTGAAGAATGGAGAAAGATCGTAGAAGACTGGTCTAGTAGTGAATGGGCTAAAGACGCTGAGCGTGACAATTGTAGAAGCCAAATTACACCTGAGCAGTTCGATGAATTTATTAAAGGTTTCCAAGCTAGACATCCAGAAATGTTTACCGAGGGATCCTCTCAAGATACTCTAACGGAATAGCTTTAATAATTTTGCCTTCTGCCATAATATCGACTACTAGAGTAATGGAAGAAACATTTAGTGGTGTATTAGCAAGCTTGACCTCTTCTTCGTAGGGTCCTCTTAAAACTATACCAGTGCCACCAAAGAAAAGTGGCAAGATACCGGTTTTTGTAATAACTAAATCATTCTTTTTAATTCTCATCTCCGGTTTCTTCCCACTCCAAAGAGTCTAGATCGTATTGAGGAAATTTTTCTATTTCCCCACCATCTTTAAGTATTACGTAATATACCAAATTTATGGAAATTGAACTAACGTTTTTTTCAACATCGACAACTGTGCCGCATCCACCGTTCATTACAATCATATCACTGGAATAGTGGAACCACCGGATTCTCTCACCAATTTCAAATTTATTCTGCACCGACATCAGTAAAGGCTCTTAACTGATTTAGAATGGCAAACGTCATATCTAAATTACGTTTTGAATTATCTAATTTTTTCTGTGAGTCAAGAATATTGCTCAGTTTCAACTCATAATTGTGCATGGAATCTTTTGGCGATATTACATTAGTTTGGTTATAATCAAACCATTCTGCTAACCCATGACACTTTACATCAGCGCTGGCGTGACCTGGGTGTGCGGGTTCTCCGTGTCCCAAGGGCATTAATACCATAGTATGGAAAACAGCTTGTGCTTCATCAAGAGAAGCTGCCGGCATATACCATCTAGAACCATATTCTATTAGACTATTTAGGTTCCCCAAGTTTAAAGAAAACAACAGCGGTTTCCCAACATGATTAGATGACAACAGGGTTTTTATTCGCCAATCTTCAAACGTCTCATTCAATCGATTAGCTCGATATGAGCCTTTTTGCATTTGGCCCTGAGTTCTGTTCCAACTTTGATGAGGAATATCAAATACTTCACTGATTACAATTGACGTTCTCTGACCCGGGGCGGCAGCAATAGATGATATTACACTCAGATTATTGGGTCTCCACCACACGTTTTGGGCGAAAGCTGTTCTTAGAACAAAATCACGCTGGTCCTGTTTTCCGCTTTCAAGAGTTTCTTGAACATAAGTGCATCCATGAATAGAACACATTTTCTTAAAAGCACGCTTCTGTTTTTTAGTCATTTCCTCAAAGTTTATCATTGTTTTCCCATGGATTAATATTTTCACCGACATAATTATTATATTAAGCTTATTGAAAATTTACAAAAGGTTTTGCAAAATGAACAAAAGAAATTCAAGAAAAGAAGACAGGAAATTAGAAAAATTGCTCGAAACCATAGAAAACCTAAAAGAGGAAGTGGAAGCTACAGAGGTTGAAGATGCATCGTCGTTTCCTCCCCCTAATGAGAGCGACAATGTAGATGAGGCAGACGATGGGTCGACTGCGAAATACGATGAGGATAAACACCTGACGCCCAAGCAGGGGAAAAATCTTCCTGATGCGATGCAAAAAGCTATTATCGACAAAGAGAAAGAAAAAAGAGAAGAAGAGAAAAAAGAAAAGGAAGAAGCTAATGAAAGCATTCGTTCCTTTATTCAATCGATTCTAAAAGAAGTTTTATCCTAAGGCCAGTGGATATATTCTATAACATTTCCATCCGGATCCTTTACATAGATGTATTTGCTACCATCCCGATGCGTGCCGCATTTCCCTAAAGGTTCAGGCAATTCAGATATATCTTTTACGCAAAATGCAATATGTGGTGGATGTTGCTTAGACACTGTTAACGCTAAGCTTGTATCACCAATTTTAAGCATAGCCCAGGTTTCATCTTGATAATCAACAACAGCGTTTAATTTTAAAACGTACCATTCTACCGATCTGTCAATGTTCTCTACGTTTATTGCGACGTGGTCTAAGTTCATACACCCCCCGATATTCATAATTTCTGTATTTTATTATCTCTTTAGTAGTGCCTTTGTATACTTCTTTTGTCCCAAATATCCGATCGAAAATATCCGATCTTACACCCCAATTCTTATTTGGATCTGGGCCCATGTGATGATCATAGTGCCATGGAATATGGGTTCTAGCCCACTTAAAATCTTGGTGTGATCGCCGATGAACCAAGTAATACGCTGCAGCAGAATAACAGACCATTAAGTAAAAATAAGGAATTAAAAAAACCAATGGTAAATGGATTATAATCCCAAAAAACAATGCCTGAATTTCAAATTCGAATATATTCCATGGAGAAGCATATGTTAAATCAAGCATTATCCCCCTTTTACTTTTAGCATGATGCTGAGAATAATGGTGTTTAAAGGCCCTCTTGAATAATTTGTGGTTATGCAAAAACCAACGATGTATAATATATTCAGCTAAATGGCCGTATAGCCAACCTAATAATAACTGCATAGCGACAAACATAGAAATCCCCCTCTAATAATAAATAGAAGGGGTTTAGATTTTGTTTACTCGTTTAGTTTATTTTTTGCGTAAAGCATTAAAATATATTCAATTGCCAACAATCTTTGACTAAGCTCGGCAACCACTACCTCTTCAGGCAACTGTCTTAATCCTTGCCCTGTGTGTGTTATTAAAGAAATTTCACCGACCAACTCGTCAGTCGACATTTCCATAATTAGAGCCATTTCGTCTAATTTAGATTGATCTTGTTTTTCAGCAACAGCCGAATTTTTATTGGAAGAAGAAACATGGTTTTCTACATAAGAAATTTTACCAGTTGCCTTGTAATCTTCAAAACTTAATACTTTCATAAAACCTCTACAAACTAAGATTAAAAAGAGTCTATTTTTATTTAATTATAGCAAGAAAGGTTGATTTGTATTTAAATTCTGTTTTCGATGTCTAGCATATCGACATGAGCTAAAATTTTGGCTGAGGTGTTTCCTTCTTCAATCATGTCATCGATTACTTTTTTAATGACATCTTCTGGATATATGTGATTATTAACAAGTCTAGAAATAGATTTGCTTAAGATTTTTTTAACGCTGGTTTCTGACATTCTCCCATAATGGGATACCAAATAGTCAAAATACCTTTTCCTTATTTGTTTTTCCATTTTCTACTATTGCCCCCTCGGTTATAGCAATAACGCTATTATATAATTCTTCCTTTAGTTGTACGGCAATTTTCCTTTCTATTTCTTCTAACTTCTCGTTCTCGAGTAATTTATCCAATGCTTCTACTTTAGCAAATATTTCAAGAATAGCTTCAGCTTGAACCATGCCATTCGCAAATTTCATAGCCCCGATCTGAGCTCGACCAAGCGGTCCAATAAATAAATCTTCAATCCTCATTTCAAACCCCTAATGTAAATTCCAACCAAACATAACGAAAATGAACCAACGGCTAAAATAACTCCGTCAGTATAACCAAGTTCATACCAAAATAACCCGAGACCAATATTGGCTATAGAAGCTATAGCTAAAACAACATCAAGAAATTTCATTAACCCGCTGCTGGCTTTTTCTTTTTAGCGCGAGACGGCTGTTTTTTAGCAGGCGTCTGTTTTTCTGGAGCCTTCGGTATCGGCTCTGGCTTAAGCGCGCTTAGAGCGGAATTATATTCGCCTTTATCAGGGCATTCAATGCCTCTCTCAGAAAAGAAAGCTTGAAACGATTCCCAGTTCTGATCAGGAAGTGAAGCTAAAATTAATTCCGCTGTCCATCTCCGTCTCTTTCTTATGTATTCCCAACTCACCATGTTAATTCTCCGGTAAACTTAGTATTTTAGCTATGTATTTAGCATTTTGATCTACAATTTTAATTATAAGGTTGACCTGTTGTTCACTTAAATTTTCTTCAAGCAGTGCCTTTCTTATAACGTTATCAACAAAAAATTTATAATCGCAAGGAATATCAGGCAACCTTAGTTTATTAAAAACTGCAGTAGCTATTTCAATAACATTGTTGCACTCCTGTTCATCCCAATCGCAGCTTTCCAGAAGCTCGGTATGGATACTTAGTGCCCTAATGTTATTGAAAAGAATGTCAAACACTAGTATACCTTTATCTTTAACCCACGACGACCTAGTATTTCTACTAATGCATCCTGGAATAATGGGTTTTGAGCTAGATCCGAAGGATCAACACCCGAGCCAGATAATCCGACCATGGGCTTAGCTAGTTTTTCCATAGCTCTCAAAAAATAATTTCGAGCAGTCGCATGATTCATTTTATGACCTTCTTTCGTCATAATTTCGGCAATCTCTCGATAACCCATCCCAGTATTTGTTACAGTTGCATACCCAGATTTGAATTTTGTTCCTTTTGGCATTGACATATTATTTAGCCCCCTGTGCTAGTTTGTTTGATGAAAATTGTTGTATATTATGCTGATCTTCCGATAACCCAAAGCGAAGACGTAGTACTCTTTCTTCTTGGGCGGATAGTCGGCTGAGTGCTTCTCGGATTAGATTAAGCACTTGTTCCTGGTCGATAACATTATCCATATCGGCCAAAGAATCGTCTTCGATTGTTTCGCCAAACGTTCTCGAGCCATCTTCACCGCCGATGGGACTATCTAGATTTATAGGCCATTGCATACCACGGCGAAGTTCAGAGATCGTTCTTTCTGTCTCTCCCAAGATAGTACCGACTTCTGCATCTGTCGGGTAAGTATGGAATTCCTCCTCATACTCTTTACGTACGTTGTTAATTTTCCAAATCAGCGTTCTACTACCGGTAGGAAATTTTACATGAGACGTAGCACCCGAAACATAGCGGCGGACACATTGCTTGATCCACCAACAAGCATATGTCGAGAACCTAAAGCCCTTTCTCCAATCAAATTTATCTACAGCTTTAATCAAACCAATATTTGATTCTTGGATCAAGTCTTCCATAGGCAAATTTGCATTGCGATATTTGTTTGCTATAGAAATAGCTAGCCTGAGATTATGTGTAATCAAAGCTTCTCTAGCCATAGAATCCCCGGATTCCATCCGCTGCGCTAGGTCGACTTCTTCTTCCCTGGTTAGCAACTTATGTTTAGTTGCAGATTGATAAGACGTATATTGTTTCATACTTTCACCCCTTTTATTGAATAGTAACAGTAACAGCTATAATGTAACTTATTGAAATAACTTTTTAAACGTTTCTGGAAAAAAGAAAAATTTAAATTTCAAATTCTAGAATCTGGAATATCCGTATCTAAAAGTTCGTTTTTATACAAGTTGGTAATTTCTTGAGAAACAGTGGCTTTAAAAACGTCAGGCCAAATAGCGTGAATTAAAGCACAAAAACTAAGCAATAATAACCGAATAGAAAATCTAATCGACCTTTTAAAATGCTGTACGTATGTATACCCAGTGTTTTCTAAGTGTTTAAATTTAATCATGGTTATCCTCGATAGTAATCGAGCAAGAGATACTCAGCAAATTAATTGCTGCTGATGTTGCATGCCTTAAGGCTGATGTAACAACCAATGTTGGGTCTAAAACACCTGCTTCAATTAAATCGCAATATTCATCTGTTCTTGCATTGTACCCATGGGAAAATGCTTTTGTTTCTAAAACTTTGGCTGAAACTAATTCTGGAACTTGGCCGCAATTCCTTGCGATCTGCTTAATGGGTTCTTCGCATGCCTTCCTAAGTAATTCATAACCTGGGTCAGACGATGGAGCTTTTAACTTGCTTAAGCACTTAATTAAAGCTGTACCTCCACCTGGTAAATAGCCGCCATTGACGGCGGCTTTTGTAGCATGAAGGGCATCGTCAATTCTATCGCGCCTTTCACGGAGTTCAGCCTCGGTTGAACCACCGACTCTAATAATAGCAATTCCACCTGCTAACCTGCTTAGTCTTCTTTGACATAGATTTTTTTCATTAATGTCTAGCCCGGGTGTACTAGCTAAAGTCCTTATTTCATCTAACCTGACTTCCAATTCCTTTTGGTTACTATCGGGATCTTGGATGATCGTTTCATTTCTTCCTACGGTAATTTTTTTCGCTGTACCTAAATCAGATACCTGGACTTTTGTAATGTCTGTAGTACTATTGCTATAGACGGCCGTACCGAGAAGAATAGCTAGATCTGACATGGCTGACGATCGGCCGTTTCCGAATTCCGGTGCTCGGATCGCGCAGCATTTCAGAATGTTTTTAACATTGTTCACTACTAAAGCGTTCATTGCTTCTCCCTCAATATCATCAGCGACAATTAACAACGGCCGGCCGGATTGGTGGACTTTTTCTAAAATACTTAATAAATCATTTAGGTTTGTAATTCTTCCAGAAACCAGTAAAACCAATGGGTTCTCTAATACAGCAGCATTTTTCGATTGATCATTTACAAAGTATGGGGAAATATACCCACGATCGATTCGGGTACCTTTTACCTTTTCCAAATATGATTTAAACCCTTTTGCATCTTCAACTGCAATGATACCATCTCGCCCCACTGTCTCCATTGCCTCAACAATAAAGCTGCCTATTTCTTTCTCGCCGTTAGCAGATAATGTCCCAACCTGTAGAATTTGCTTGTTGTTCTCGACTGGAGTTGAGGCATCCATTAATTTTTCTTCAAGTTTTTCAGACCAATACTGCAATGATTCCCTTAGTTGCACACCATCAACCCCAGAGTTCATCATTCGAATTCCATGCTGGAACATCTTGTATGTCAAGACGGTTGCAGTGGTAGTACCATCGCCTGCAATATCAGCCGCTCCAGACGCTGCTTCTTTTACTAACTGAGCTCCTAAATTCTCGAGTGGATCAACAAGGTTGATAGACTTTGCAACAGTGACACCATCTTTGGTTAAAATCGGGCGACTGGCCTCTTGTTCAATTAGAACATTGTTTCCACCTGGGCCCATTGTCGATCTAACTGCTCGAGCTAATTTTCCCACGCCGGCTAACAAATTATTGGTTGATTCATCTTCGAAGTAAAGATTAACTTTTGTTCCATCCATGTTATCCCCTAAGTATCCGGCGAGATCCTTCTGTTAGAATAGGGTGGGATTCAATAATCCTTTTTTCGTTTGTTTTAACATTTGTAACAACCAGCAAGTCTCCAACTATTTCCGCAACTTCAGCTGCAGTAATCGTTCCTTCGGTCCTTAGTTCCGACAACTCATCTCTGGTCAATATTTTTTTATCCATTAATACCTCCTTTCATTCTTGCTTTTGTACCATCCGGTAATTCTACAATGATATCTTCAGCTATAGCACCTGTTATTGGATCTTCCAATATAACTGGTGGACTAGGTTCTTCTATAATTTCTGTTGCTAGGCTCGGGCCTAGTACATTAGAGTATTGCGCTTCAGCCTTTTGCAGCATTTTCTTTATAGCAGTTGCTGCTTGATCATGCATAAACTTAAAAGCTGAATTGCTGTCTATGAAAAACTCACCGGTAAGATTTTGACTTAAAAACTTTTTAGGCTTATCTTGATAGGTGCCCTGGAACACATATTCCCTTGTTTCTCCGTCAAGAGACTTCTTAACAATTTCCTCGGTGACCAAAAATAATTTAATCCCGGGGTTTGCTGTATTTACAAACCAGACTTGTTTCCCAACTTCAAACATATGAGCTCCCAATTACCCGTTTTGGTTCTTGGATTGCTTTTCTAATTCTCGAGCATCTACCAAAACCTCTGCACCTGTCTGTTGTTTATAAACAGCTATTTCAAGTTCTGCTAAAGCAGCCCTAAGCTTTTTTTGCTCTTGCCACCCCGCGTTTACTTCATAGACTTGGATCAATTTCTCAATTAATGTTTCGTGTAATTTCATTTTATTTCCTCAAAATTAAATGTATATCGAGCTTTACTCAACGAAGCTATTCTAATTTCTTCTTCCATTTTGTTAAGACATTCGTCATATTTATTTTGAGCTCGAATAATTTGTTGACTAAGTTTGTCTCTTTGATGGTGCTGATCGGGGTTTAATATACTAAGCCGTGATTTCCATTTTCTGATATCTTCTTTAGTCTGAATGTTTCTTTCGGAAAAGGCTTCTGTAATCTTTTTAATTTTTACATCTTTAGAAGAAATAACAGATCCTACTAAGACGTTCGCTTTTTCCATTCCGTGATATTTGTACATCTGCACCTTTCCACGAGCACCGGGACTAAGGTTTCGAAAATCCTCAACCGTTAAATCCATAAAATGGACTACACAAAACTTTTCGAAACTAGGATCAGCTATAATATACACATAATCCAAAGAACCCTTGCCAAGAAGCGTATCATGGTCTGTTTGAAAAGTAATTGAGCCAGAGCTTTGAGTTGGACTAGTAAGCTTGCACTCTAATTCTATATCGTCACCGGAAAGGAGGTTTACCAGTATATCTGCACAACCAGTTCTCCCATCGTTAATGACGCTATCATATAATCCAGAAGAATGCATCTCTTCAGCTAAAAATTTTTCCATCGGGCCAGACATCAGAATATTTCTCCGGCCTCTATTAGCTTCTAAATCAATCCCATGAGCTGTATATAATTGCTTTAGATCTAGATAAAAATTGCGCATCCTTGTACAAGCTTTTATTGCTTGAGGTCGTTGAACTTCAAATTGGACATCATTCATATAATACACCCTTTTGTTGATACAGGTCTATTATACAAAGTTTTTATAGGTTTGTATAAAAATTTATGCTTGATTTTCTGGTTTTGCTGCCATTGTCTCCAGCATCTTTTTACTAAGTGCACCACCTTTTTTCCTTGCAGCCAATTTAGTTTCTAACCCTAAGACTAATCGTACCGCATCGTATGTTTCTGCATCTAGACCCTCTTCGAGGTATTTCATACAAGCATATTGATAAACTTCAACCTCTACGATAGGTTGGGGTCCACCTTCAGCGTCGGGTTCAAATTCCCCAGTTTCATGGGTTCCAAGGAAAAATAGAATCCCAGGCATATCTTTATCTTGGGGGCATGCGATAAAAGGTAAGCCGTTAGTTAAACCAGACTCTGTTTCTTCGTATTCTTCATATACAATTTCCGGAACCCACATTCTTTTTTCGTCTTCATTCTGCATAAAAAAATCTCCGTCAAGCTAGAATATCTGAATTGATATTATATAAGGATTTCAGAAATGTTTACACAGTTTCTACATTTGCTGCACTTGAGGAAGCTAATTTAGATAAAGCCGAATTAAGTCTATCTAACCCATCCTGCATTATGTTTGCAAGCTGAACTCCTATTGGACCTGTTTCTCTGAGAGTGGGCAAGTCTTTTTCCTGGAGATCTCCTAAGATTTCGTCCTGAATGTCAATTACAGCTTGCTCTAAAGACTGTAAAGCAGTTACTCTCGTAGGAGCGTATTCTTTTTCAAAGATGACGGTTACCAAATACTCTGTTAATTCTTCGTCATTTTCAAAATCTTCCCTCTTTTTCTTCTTAACCTTAAGGATTTTCGTCAGCTCTTTTTCCTTTTTTGGATCAAGCATTTCCTCTATATTCTTCATAACACCTGGGATAATAGAGTCAGGGTTAAGCGATTTAAATTTTTCACCCTGAGCTTTCTTAAGAGCATCAACGTATTCTTCCATGGTGCTCGTAGCTGCTACTAAGGCCACATCAGCTATATCATCTTCGATTAAGTCCATTAAGCCACCAATATTTTCTTCGTGGATCTGGATATAAGGTACTGCTACTTGTTGATAATACTTGTCCATAAAACCATTTTCACCGAGTACATCTAAGAATGCTTGACCTTGATCGGGACTTTCTTTTTCTCGTTCTTTCTCTTCTTCCTCGTCGGCCTCAAGAATAAGATTGCCTTTAAGCCAGGTATTTTCTGCGTGTCTGTCTTTAAGTGGATTCTGAAGAAGGAATAATCTTTCTAAATAGGTATACCACTTTGCTTCATCATCACCTTCCATTTGACCTCGAACAGAAGCAGACCCGGTCCCTGTTGCAAAGCTCCCAGCAGCTGCCCCGCGTGTAGCCACAGCTGTCATCATCTTTCCAACAGGGATTCTAGAGATTGCAAGATCATCAAAACCATATTCTTTCATAAAAGCTTCCACATTCTCAGGGCTAACCTTTTTCGAGACTTCTCTGGTGCCCTTTAATATCATGAGCCCAGGGTTTGCCATGAATAGCATGGTACTAGCGCCGACGCCCATTGGGTATTTATCCATGAATTTTTTTACTTCGCCGTCGATAACTTTCTGTTTTGCATAATTCTTTTTCATCAACGCATTAAAATCTGCTCCAGAAAGGGTTGGACCTAAAGCCCAAGTTAAAGCAGTATTAATATTAATAATGTTTCTTTTTAATTCACCTTTTACAAGAGGGCCTAATTCTAGCCATGGCTTAATCACTTTCATTAAGTCGTTAGGCGTAATCCGCGATGCGTATTCGTTCAATATTTGCATTTATATCTCCAATATCATTTTATAATTATCTGAGCTATGGTAAAACACAATAAAAAAGGAGGCCAAGCCTCCTTTAAACGTAGAATCCGCATGTGGCCTACGAAGTCTTGGTATCATTACCAAGTGCATTACCAAGTGCAGTCAAGTGCTTGAGCGCGGTTGTCGTACCACCCATGGCATCCAGGTCAATAGAAGCAAAGCCTCCAATATTAGCGCCTGGCTTATTAAGCATTGTTGCAGCCCATCGATGGTGACCATCGAGGATTTCATTGTTGGAAGAAAAATAGGCTCCTAGATCTCCGCCGGCGACACCATTAACAGCCATCCCTAAAGCCTTTGGCAAAAGAATGTTTGTTTGAGTAGGTATTGCGTCTGCAGCTGCAATCGATACATTTTTTACTGGGTTCGCAT
>Ga0209362_1002595_pt1 | contig 13216 bp, 9 predicted proteins | sample SaaInlV_165m_DNA_FD_184680 | JGI IMG/M metagenome (GOLD analysis project Ga0209362, IMG submission 184680) | Marine microbial communities from expanding oxygen minimum zones in the Saanich Inlet - Saanich Inlet SI037_S3LV_110m_DNA (SPAdes)... | ecosystem: Environmental > Aquatic > Marine >...
TAATGGACACCGTTCTGGCCGCAAACCATCCTCACAAATCCGCCAACCCATTCACTGGCATAACTCGAGTATATGAAGTCCTTAACGACGGGGGAGACGATCCGGTAGTTAAAATATACTGGGGCAAGTCGAATGGCGGAGAAAACCTAATAGTCGATGCCAACAACTCGGCGAATTGGGATAATGCGGCAATCATCAACGGCGGTGAACCCGTTGGTCTAGGACCAGTTTCGGTTGAACTCAGTAACCTCGAAGCGGACGAGCGTTACTTCTTCCGAGCCCATGCCGAAAACATCGGCGGCGGTTCTTGGTCGCCCATACACAAGTTCTTTACCGCAAGTGACTCTCGCCTAACCAAGTATACCTTGGACGGGTTGGTATTTTGGCTGGATGCGAATGACATTGATGGGGACGGTCAACCAGACGACATCCCTCCCGACCAACCAATCGGGAAGTGGACGGACAAATCAAAAAGCGAGCAAAACGCGACTCAAACAGTAGGTGGTTTCCGTCCAATTTACATTCCCTCTTCCTTCGAGGGTCAACCAGCCGTTCGTTTTGCTTCAGGCGAATACTTGAATGTAGGAACGCTTCGTTCCGAAATCGGCGGCGTGCATGCGTTTGCAGTTGCCAAAGGCGCAGGTGTTGCAATAGGCGCCGACGATGGTTCTTCGGGCTGGACGCTGGACGTCAAACCTGGTTCGCGCTTGGCTTCATACAAGAACGAATCGACAAACATCGATCGGGTGTCCATCGGAAACGACCCTGCCACAGGCTATGGGCAATTTATGGGTGATATTGCCGAAATCCTGGTTTTCGATCGTTTTCTACCAGAGTCAGAAGTTCAAATGATCGAAGGGTATCTAGCTCACAAATGGGAAGTAACGGAAGATCTCGTCGGCAATTCCTTTAAGGTCAAGCAAGGTCTCGAGCTTTACTTCAACTTTGAAGAAGTTGATGGATCTAATGTATATGACAGTTCCTCCAAAAACCGACAGGGCACACTGACCAACATCGCCGATGCCGATTTACAGGTATCTGGCCAGTTTGGGTCCGGCATCCGAGTTCCCGCAGGTGATTCTAAGATTTCCCTAGGGGTAAACGACGTAACGATGGCATCCAATTGGACCATTTCATCATGGTTCACCGCACCTCTGACGGATACCGGTGTTTTGCTTCAGCACACCTTGGCTTCTGCGACTTCCAATGATCGTCACGTAGTGTTCGATACAGCAGGCAATCGTCAACTGGGAGTATATAATACAATAAACGGGTTTAGTGGCTCGGGGTTCACTGCCAACAACCTCTCGACGGGTTGGCATCATCTCGTAGCAGTAGGCGACGTCGACAACGACAAGACAATCTTTTACATCGATGGCAATCTCGTGGGAGAAAGTAGTCTAATCGGCAAGAGTAACATTGGAGTCATCGGAAACTTTGAAGGGGGAGATGAACGGTTTTCGGATAAGTTGGACGAATTCCGAATATATTCTCGGGCACTCTCTGCCCTCGATGTATCGGAATTGTATGGTAACGGCGACGGAGATTTCGGAGGACATCCTTATCAAGACGGCCCTCCCTCATTCGACAACAAACCCAAGATTCAATTGCCCGTTATGCCCTTGGCTCATTGGACCTTTGATGAAAACAACGGTACTCTTCTCACGGATGCATCGGGCAATGGTAATACTGGAACATTGCTGAACCTGAACGACCCCGACGCAGCGAGACAAGAAGGCAAGGTAGGTCTTGGCGTGAAATTCGATGGTATAAACGACACCGCCTCCATCAACTCTCAAACTGCGTTTGGACTTACCGGTTCCTTCGCGGTTACTTTCTGGGCAAAAACCTCAGACTTGGATGCCCACCTCTTAAGAAGTGGACAGTTTCGCGTTGAAGCGCTTGACGGTTTTGTTAGGGGTCGGGCGTTCATTGGTCCCGAACTAAATCAGGGGAGTTGGACAAGTACGGACTGGACTCCATTCGCATTGGATGAATGGAATCATTATGCCCTAAGTTACGATGGGGTAAAACTTAGACTATTCCTCAATGGTACAGAAGCTACGACTGCAGTGCCCGCTTCCGGGGTTTTAGATTGGGAAGGTGCTGATAGCACCCTCTACCTTGGTGGGATGCCTACTCAATCTCCCATGACCGAAGGTGTTTTCGATGACTTTAGAGTATTTGCTCGGGCTCTTTCCATCGTGGAACTCGATGAAGTTTACAATCTGAAGGATTCCGCGTTAGTTGCTAGATACGGAATGGATTACTCTTATCAAATAAACGGTTCGAAAGGTCCAACCGATTTCAACGCCACCAACCTTCCTCAAGGACTTAGCGTTGACTACTCCACTGGAATTATTTCTGGAAAACCCGAAACCACCGGTTCCTTCAATGTTCAAGTAACTGTAGAGAACCCATCCGGATTTGACACTGGAACAATAAACATAGAAGTGCTTCGAGGGATACAAAGCATTTCATTTGAGCAAGCTCTTGCAGGTTTGCGATATGGCTCCTCGCCAATCGACCTAAATGCATCCGCCACATCCGGCCTGCCGGTTTCATTTGAAGTAGTATCCGGTTCTAACGCAGTCGACCTCAATGGCAGTCGTTTGACCATCAAAGGTCCCGGCATGGCAGGAATTAAGGTGTCTCAATCAGGAAACGAAAATTGGTTTCCCGCCGAAAACGTCTTGCGACAGATTCAAATAGGCAAGGCGGAACTCGTAATCCAAGCTCACGATCAGTTTCGCAAAACAGGTGAACCCAATCCGGAACTCACCTACGATCTTACAGGTTTCGTAAACGGAGAGAACAATAGTTCACTATTGAGTCCGGTGAATATAACCACCATTGCAAATGTCGGCAGTCCCGCGGGCAGTTATCAAATTCTACCTCAAGAAGTTAATGCCTCAAATTATTTCTTCACCTACTTGAACGGAGTTCTTACCGTAAGCGACAAGAAGTCCCAGTCTCTAACCTTTGATCAGAATTTGACGAATATAGCGGCCGACTCTGTCCCCTTCCCGTTCCTTGGCAGTTCAATCGATGAGGATGGGAACGCCACTCTGCTTCCACTTCTTTACCAAATAGAAGATCCGACCGTGGCACGGCTCAGAGTCACTGCACAGGAGAACCTTCAATCCTATTGGAAGTTCAACGAAGAATTATATAATTCAGCGAGGGACGAACTTGGAAGTCACGATGGAACTCTTGTCGATCTTGCTACCACCGGTGCTGGAAAAGCATGGTCCGCAGGCAAATTCGACAACGCGATTTCCTTGGGAACAGCCAACGGTTACGTTCACCTTGGCGGAGTTCCTTTGAAGGATACGTTCACCATCAGCTTCTGGGTTAAACCTACAGACATTTCAGCCGATGGCGCTGTAATCTTATCCAAGGACAGTATCGCTCCGATGAAAGTTTTTCGAATCGAGCAAAATGCCACGGATGGTTTCGTTACGGCGACTTTCCATCAAGACGGGAATGCAAGTACCGTGAAAATTTCCTCTGCTACTTCGGTTCTATCGAACGACGAATGGACTCATGTCGCGCTAGTTTACAGCGATGATGCAAATGGAACCCTTCTTCTATATGCAAACGGAAACAAATCAAGTGAACTCTCCGGGGTTACGATAAGCGGGATGAATCTAGCCGACAGACTCTCTGATATGTATGTCGGGGATGCTGCAGGTTCAATGCCCGGCAAAGTGGACGACTTGCGTATTTATGACTCAGCACTCGCCACCGCGAAAATTGCCGCCATTTATGGAACTGGAGGAGGAGATTTCAACAAGGTGGAAATAATAGGTGCTGGCACAACAAAAATAACCGCGAGACAAGCAGGAAATGATTTTTATGAATCTGCGTTGCCCGTAGATAATTACATGACAGTCTGGAAAGTTCCTCAAAACATCTCTTTTGACCCGATTCAAGATCACTCCGTCGGCGACTTCCCCTTTGCCATTGCTGCAAGTTCCAGTTCCGGTCTCCCAGTGTCCTTTACCACATCCAATCCCGCACTTGCAACAGTAGCAGGACAAGTTGTAAGTATACATGGACCTGGTATCGTGACTCTCACTGCATTGCAAACAGGAGATAACCGATATGAGATGGCAGCCTCCGTGACACAATCCTTCACAATAGGTTACGGTAATCTTTTCAGTGATTCAGCTCCTGGACTCAAACTCTGGTTCGATGGCAACGACGTCAATGCCGATCAATATCGTGATGAAGCGACCGACTTCCTGCCAGGCAACAAAATTAGTCTTTGGGGCGACAAGTCCGGAAACACTAACAACCCGATCCAAGGCACTTCGAGCAACATGCCTGTCTGGCAACCCAATGCACTCAACGAAAAAGCTGTAGTGAGATTTGATCAGAGCGAATCGTTTGACATCGAAAATGAAGTCCCTGCCGCTCGAGTCATTTTCATCGTTCACAAACAAAATGAAATCGGGGAATCTAAAGTTCTTGGTGGAGATATTAGCACCACCGACGCTTATGGATATTTTGGGCTTCATCGAGAATCCGTGGGCTTAAATTTAGATTCGAAAGTCAGCAGCTCCAATTGGTCCGTCAATGCCCTTCGAGTGACATCCGGAAGCCAATCGCTGTGGATCGACGGTGAAGTAATGAAGGCGGGCGGGGTTAATTCGGAAGTACAAGCTTTAGACAAGGTTGGCAACGGATTCACCGGAGAAATCGCTGAAGCACTGGTCTACGATCAAGACGTAAACTCCGTAAACCGTCAAAAGATTGAGGGCTACCTTGCCCACAAATGGGGGATTTCCAACTCCCTCTCATCCATTCATCCTTTCCGCTCGACCCCGCCAACCTTCGGAGGTTCTCAAACGATAACCTTCCCTCCCTTGGTGGATAAGGCAGTTGGCGATCCTTCATTCTCACTTACCGCCTTCGCATCTTCAGGGCTTCCAGTATCTTATGTATCTTCGAATCCTAACGTTGCTGTGATTTCCGGTGCCTTCGTGACCGTTATAGATGCTGGTACAACTACTATCACCGCCATGCAAGTGGGTGATGATCGTTATGACCCTGCACATCCGGTTAGCTTGCAAATGCATGTTATTCCACCAGTAACCAAGGACGATCAAAATATTACATTCGTTCCTATTGCCATAGAAAAAACTCGAGACGATCCCCCTTTCCAATTGATCGCGAGTGCAATTTCTTCCGGAGAACACCATCCAGTTTACAAACTTCCCGTTACTTTCACAGTAGTGGAAGGCCATGCTTCAGTCGACTCATCTGGCGTCGTAACTCTTGATGGAATTGCCGGAAAGGTAAGTATCACTGCCAATCAAAGCGGGAGTGCATACGTCCATGCAGCCTTACCCGTAACCCATGTCTTCGAGGTCACCACAAAACAACGGCAAGAAATACGATTTCCTACAGGCGAAAAAGGCGGAATACGCGATATGCCAATGAACCATCGGGCCTTTATTCTTCAAGGTGTTTCCTCAAGCGGAGGAATACCCTTGCAAATAACAAGCTCCAATTCCACTCGTGTTCGGGTGGTGGATGGACATCGAATTGTTCCCGTGGGAATTGGGACTGTTCAACTGAACATAACTGCTCCCGGCAACGCTCAATTCATACCAGCGCCTCCAGAGGTCCGTTCTCTGACAGTTGTCAAGCCGACAAAAAAGGCATGGATTGACTTTCGGAGAGGAGATGTGCGTTACGACGGAACAAGGGAACGATTCGTACGACGACTGATGGCTCGCGAAGGTATATCCGAAGCAAATGCGACGAAGGTTTTTGATGAGGATTACAGCGATTCCGATGGAGACGGATTCAGCAACCTATTCGAGCGAGCCATTGGTTCGGATTCTCTTGGTCCTGACAATTGGAAAGACTTACCCTTTCGTTCCCGTTTGAACACTAACAGCAACCAAGCTATCTCCATCGTTCGATTCAAGTCGCCTCTCACCACTACTGAAGAGAATTTCCAATACCATATTGAAAAAAGTACTGATTTACGAACATGGACGAGTTCAGGATTCAAGTCGTCTCCACACAGAGTCGATTTAGGAGCTGAAATGGAACGTGTAGTGTACGAAACCGATACGCCCCTCCCTTCCGGTGGTCGCAATTTTCTACGCCTTCGCATTACCACCCCTTAATCCCCTAAAAGGGGTGCATTCTGCATCGGCTTAAGGGTTCCAGATACGAACGGCGGGATTGAATATACTTATGGCACGCTCATAACTGTGGTTCTAAAGACAGAAATTCACCCGTACCAGCACTACAAGCTATATGCTGACAGAGAGTTCTACGATCTCTCGAAAGACCGACTGGCAAAAAAGTCTTTAATCCTAGCAGGCACGAAAGAAAAAAAGACGCCATCACCTACTCAAAATTGGTTAAGGCACTTTCCGATCATAAGGAAATCCGCACTATAACCAGCACTAAATTGCCTAGTGAGGTAAAGTGGAAAAAGGACAAAACAAAGAAGAATTAAAGAGATTTGGGCCACCTTGGAATGAAACTAAACTCCAAGCCAGGCTTGTCTCATTATTCCATTTGCAAGTTTGCTGATCTCCAAAGCAGACTTCCCCAATTCGGCGATCATAACGGCAAACCTTGTAGATTGCGGCGATAACCGGATAAGTTATCTCGGGTAAAAATTGGCTACGCTCATGGTGTTCCAGATGGACTACGGTCTTTCCTCCGAAAGAAATGGAAAATTCCGGATTTGTCCGACTTACGCCTCTGGAGTGTAACCGAGAACAATGTCGAACCGACCAGCAATTTCGTCAATCTTCGATCCGGCAATGTTCTTAAGGTCAACTTCCACCGAAGCCTTAACCTTCGGGTCGAGAAGCCTTTTAAAGATAAAGTCCTTGGCGTTTCTCGGATCACCTTTGACGTAGCATTGAGTCGTGAATTTCTTATGTCCTCTCGTTTTTACTGCGACATGAATGTGAGGAGCTCGTCCAGGATAGGGTTCGGGCTTGATCGTACGAAAATAATATTCACCAGTCGAACCGGTTAGAAATCGACCGTATCCTTGAAAATGGTTGTCAAGCTTGCTACGGTCGCCGCCGCGTGAATGCATGTATATGCCATTCCCATCGACTTGCCAAATTTCGACGACTGCATTCCGGATAGGATTTCCCTTCATGTCTAGTACGCGACCAGACAGATGGGTGATTTGACCAACTGCAGGAGTCAAGGAATCATTAAGGACAAGCAAGTCGTTATCGGTATCCAGAGGTAACTTGTTAGGGTAAAAAGGTCCCGGAGTTTGTTGCGGAGTAAGTGTTAGTCGCTCGGCGAATGCACCAGGGACAGTAAGGAAACCAGCGGACAGAAGCGAGTCTCTCAAAAAGTTGCGCCGAAGAAGGTGAACGGGTGAAGATTTCATATGATTAAGGAATCTTCGATGGTTCTAGACAGCAAGAGAATTCCTTGATTTTTTTCAAAAAACAAAACTTTTACGATCAAGCAGATTATTAACATTATTCCCATGACTAATCAAAAAAATCGTCGTCCAATCTCATTCACAACATAGACAAGGTAATAGCAAGGATTAACAGGATCAACACCTGAAATGAAGACCAGCACCAAGCAAGCGCTGGGTAAAAAACAACCCCTTGCTTACTTGGTGGGAGCGGCACCCGCAACGTTTAGAGAAATCTCAATCTCGTTGGATACTTTTTCGAGCTTCTCTCCGGGTCGTATGCCAAAATCACTGCGCTTCACGACGAACTTGGCCCGGATCACGAGAAGATCGCCCGGCACACGATTACGCTTCTCGAGCATACCCTTGAGGAAGGTCAGCTTGACTGGAGTAGTAATTTCCTTGGTCACTTTACGAATCGTCATCTTTCCCTTGGCCATGGCGAGAAGGTGAAGACCGTCTTTCCGTACGTTCTCGAGTTTAGACAAGACAAATTTGATTTCAGGAAACTTCTTAACGTCCATCCACTCTTCGCCATGGATATGTTCCTTGAGCACTGGATTTCCGACATGGAGGCTGGCGACTGCTAGGGTGATGAAGCCAGATGTGGACTCAGGGGAACCAGGATCGAACTTGACGATGCCCGCGACACCTTGACCGGATCCGTTGATCGACTCGAGCGGGGCATCCATCTGAAAAATAACGTTGTTTACGTTTTTCGGATCCTTGAAGTCGAAAGTGATGGCCTTAGCAGACAAGAAGGTGGAAGTGGCTAAAGCGGCGAGAAAGGAAAAAGATTTCTGAATTGTTTTCATTGCTTGGAATCGTTGTTGAAATTTACGGGTTTGCTTGTCGAAAAGATAGAAAAGAAAGGCCCCATAGCAAAAGGGCAAGAACCAAGGAGAGAATAGGTGTTTCTATTCCTGAGACGAAACGATCTTCCCAAACGATTTTTTCCTGAGTTCCAAGCTCGGGCAGACCTTCGACAATCGGTATTTCAAGCCGGTTTTCCACGCTCGTTTTCCAAAGGCCCGGCCGTGCTCCGTGATACCACCAAAGCCCTACCCCAAAGCACAATATCGCTAGGGATAGTGACCGAAGGAAAATTCGACCGATAGGCACGGCATCTTCACTCATGCCCGAGGATGAGCCTGCCCGTGCACTTGTTTCAACCGAGCCACGGTGACGTGAGTGTAGATCTGCGTGGTGGACAAATTGGCATGCCCGAGAAGCTCCTGTACAGAACGCAAGTCTGCACCGTTGTCCAGCATGTGAGTAGCATAAGAGTGGCGGAGTTTGTGAGGGGTCAGGTCGTCAGGCAATCCCGCCATGCGTAGGTACTTTTTCAGCATAATCTGGACCGAACGAACACTCAAACGTTTACCCGCGCGATTCACGATCAGGGGAGCGCCAACAGAGGCATCTTGAGCAAACTCACTTCTGAAATGGCGAACGCAATGAACGGCATTCTCGCCTATCGGACACAGACGTTCCTTATTTCCCTTGCCTGTCACGCGAGCTGTAGCCCTTCTGAGATCAAGATCACCGTAGTTCAATCCGACCAATTCACTTACCCGTACACCACCGCCGTACAAAATTTCCAAAACGATCCGATCGCGCCACGCAACAAAAGGTTCCAAAGCGTCGGTTTCGATGAGTTTGATGGGCTGAGACAAGAGGAGATCGGTCTGCGTCTCGGTAAGAAACTTCGGAAGAGCCTTTGGGACTTTAGGCAAGGCAAGCCCCAGAAAAGGGTTTCGCTCGGTCAGTTTTCGCTCCATGCAAAACTTGAAGAACATTCGAATACCCGAAACGTGATTGCGAAGCGTTCGTCGTGAAAGGCGTCGTTGTTCCTCAACCAGATAGGAGCGAACAAAGGTTTTTGAAATGACGTTCAGGTCCCCTTGCCATTCTACTTCCGAGCGCAACCAAAAGAAAAAGTTGACTAGAGCATGACGATAGTTTCGTGCCGTGTAATCCGAGAGCCGCCGCTCTAACGACAGGTGATCAACAAACAAATCCACTAATGTCTCCTCCGGACAGCACTCGTCCCGCGGAGAATCAGTGGGTTCGCTTACTTGAGCCGTTCCCATGTCTCCACCGCCAAATCAAATAAGAACCAAAAGAAAATCACGAGAAAGACAATGCTCGCCAAACTCACGTAAACGCCGAAACCAGTCTCCGGCTTTCGAGGTTGCTCGGGCCGATAAGCGTCGGAAGTGTTGTCATAAGGAACATAGGGCACGACATTGTGCGTGCTTTCTCCACGATTTCTAACGGGTGTCTTGCGGCTCATCCTACGAAAAACCTAATCGCCACTCAGCTACGATGCAAGCGGAACTCTTTAGGCATTCCTAAGGAAAGCCACGATGCTAGGAATACATTCATCCGTCGCGTCCTCCAGAAGATAGTGCCCTGAATCAGCAAATGACTGTACTTGAAGATCGGGGAAACGATCCCGCCATTGGTCGAGAAAATGTTCACTGAAGCAAAAGTCGCGCAAGCCCCAGCAGGCCATCTTGGGAGTGCCTGCGAATCGACTAAGCTTGTTTTCGATGTCCGCGACAAGAGGTCGGGTCGGATGGTTTGCTTCATGAGGAATATCACGGACGAAACGCCAAACGGCAACGCGATTGGCCCAAGAGTCATAGGGTAACAGAAAACCTTTACGAACGGCATTCGGAAGGGCTTTCACCACGGCCATGCGGGCGGCCAAGCCCGAAAACGCATTCAGTCCGCGAACTAGAAAGGCCCCAAGAACCGGTAGCCGACAAAGTAAAATGCGCTTGGGGACTCGAGGTGAAAGGAAAGCCGCGGTATTCAAAATCACCAGACGGTCCACTAACTCAGGCACATCACGAAAGGCTCCAAGACCGATCGTACCACCCCAATCGTGAACGACGAGACGCACCTTGTCTATACCGAGTCGATCCAGCAAGGTTCGCAGGTTGCCAATGTGACTGGAGAGATCGTAAGGAAAGGAACAGTGGGAGGGTTTGTCGGAGAGACCGCAACCGAGGTGATCAGGGGCAATGCAGCGGTCTTCTTCCCTTAGGGCAAGAATCAGTTTGCGATAAAAAAAGGACCAAGTGGGGTTACCATGCAGCATGAGTATTGGTGGACGGACACCTTCCCCTTCATCGAGGTAATGCAAGCGCCAACCACCTTCAAGCTCTAGGAGTTTACCCTTAAAGGGGTATTCTTCTCGAATGTCGGCGGGTAGATTCAATTGGTAACGGAATGGATGATGCAGGAAAGACCGCTGCCGATTCCAAGAAAAGCGGCGGGATGGCCCGACATTGCCTTCCCTGCCTCGCAAGCGAGCGAATACGTGATGGGGAGAGAGACGGATCCGCAATTCCCAAGAGTCTCGAAACTGGAATAGTTTTTCTCCGGATCAAGACCGATTGACTCAAAAACGGCTTTGGTGTGAGCACGACCGACTTGGTGCGTGATGATCAGTTCCGGCGTATCGGGCGTCCAACCCGTGTGATGGGAAAATTTATCCCAAGCTCGAGTCGCCACAGCAATTCCCGCATGCAAAAGTTCTTCCGAATCCGTCTGCATTTCTAGAGCGTCTCCGGTGGAATCTCCTTCGCAGAGATCATTGTGAGAAGTATCGGTCTCCACCACACCTCGCCCGATCAAGGGAGCATCCTTGTCGTCGAGGAGGTCGCGATGCACAATAGACCAAGCAACGGAACCCGCTCCAATCGTGAGATTGGCAAAGAACGGTTTGATCGTTTGGCGATCGAGGTTACGCTCATTGAGTATCTCGATGGTTCTATCGACAAGGGGGCGACCATTCTCTCCCGCGACGATTACGGCACGTTTAATCTGGCCACTTTCAATTAGCCCTCCCGCAAGAATCAAGGCATTGAGAAACCCCAAGCAGGCATTGGAAACATCGAGGATTTGGACATTCGAACCGAGTCCCATTAGACGATGAACGTAAGAGGCAGTAGCAGGTTCAAGCCGATCTCGACATACGGCGGAATGGATCAAAAGATCTATCTCTTTTGCAGGAACACCCTTGCCCAGCAACGCATTACCTGCTTCCGCGGATGCTTGGGATGCAGAGAAACCTTCTGACCAGAATCGGCGCTCTCGAATCCCTGTCATGAGCTCGAGTCTTCCTTTTGGAAGGTTCAGGCGTTCGTAAAGAGGCGAAAGCCGATCCTCTATCGCCTCGGAAGTAACCACATCGGGAGGAAGAGCATAGGCCATGGCCTCGATCGCGACATTCGAAAAATCCATGATATAAAGAGTTGCCCGCTAAATCAGGGAAGGATCAAAGTCGTTGCAATTGAAAAGCCATGAAGAATCCACTGATCAAACATCCGTCTTCATGACTGACTTGACCACTTCCTTGTCGAAGTAGTTGAAACCCATTCCGGCATCGATGACGACGCCTTGCCCATTGATACCACTGGATCTGGGGCTAAGTAGAAATACTGCGAGGTTGGCGACCTCTTCAGTAGCCAAGGCGCGTTTGCGAAAAGTAAGTTTCTCCGCGTAAAGATAGTTCTCGAGGTAACCGGGAATACCTGCGGAAGCACTGGTTTTGAGCGGACCAGCATTGACGGAGTTAAAACGGACCTCGGAATCAATGGAGAAAGATTTGGCCAGATAACGAACGGAAGTTCCCAAGGCGGCCTTGATCGGGGCCATGTAACCGTAATCCTCTGCCGTTACCTGGGTGGAAGATATGCCGATGGTGACTACGGATGCGTCGCTCACGAGGAGATGCTTGCAGGCGTTGGCCACCTCAACCAAGGAAAAAGTGGAGACTTGAGTGGCTCGAAGAAAATCCTTCCGCTTCGTTTCATGAAAGGGCTTGATGCCTTCGGAGTAGTCGGCAAAGGCAATTGAATGGAGAATGCCATCCAAGGAAGAGTACCCTGCTCCCTCTAGGCGATTGGCCAAGCCGGCGATTTCCTCCTCATTCTCGACGTCACAGACGAAAACAGGTCTTTCGCCCAACAACTTGGCGGTCTCCAGACGCCTATCTTCACTACGCACGGAATGAACAACATCCGCTCCCTCTTCTTCCAAGATTTTTGCGACAGCCCAAGCCACGCTCTTGCGATTGGCGACCCCAAGCACGAGAAAAGTTTTTCCCTTTACGCCAAGAAAACTCACAAGGCTCCCTACCCCTCTTCCTTCGGCACCATGGCCAAGGCGAAGCTAACCGTTGCGGCAGTCTTGCCTTCCTTGCGAATTTCGCCCGTAAGGTTATAAAATGTCCCGATTTGATCCTTCTCTTTGACAGTTACCTCTATGGTATCCCCAGGTAGTACCATGCGCTTGAAACGAGCATCGCGTATTCGTGAAAGAACCGGGGTCACCTTATCAACGTTCAGGGCATCTGAACCAAGCTTTTCAGCTAGATAGATGGCACCGGTTTGAAAGACGGACTCACAAAGAAGAACGCCGGGCATTATGGGATTCCCTGGATAATGTCCCTCAAAAAAAGGTAGTTCGGGAGAAACTGTCAAACGAGCAACTGCACCGTTCTCGCTGATTTCAACGATTTCATCGATAAACAAAAACGGCTTTCGATGGGGAATGCGGCGATGAATTTCCTCCATGAGGACAAATGGTTCTAGCGCGACCGCAAGGATCAGGAGTTTACGGAAGTGGGGTCGGAAGAAAATTTCCCGTTGAGGAAGCGATCCACTTTATCCGCGATAATTACCCCATAGTTAATGGTGCCCAGCCAACCGGACATGATAATCCCTACCGAACCGGCATGAAAAAGCCCGGGAGCATGTTGGGGTAGTTTCTCGG
>Ga0209362_1002597_pt1 | contig 13212 bp, 9 predicted proteins | sample SaaInlV_165m_DNA_FD_184680 | JGI IMG/M metagenome (GOLD analysis project Ga0209362, IMG submission 184680) | Marine microbial communities from expanding oxygen minimum zones in the Saanich Inlet - Saanich Inlet SI037_S3LV_110m_DNA (SPAdes)... | ecosystem: Environmental > Aquatic > Marine >...
TTGTATTTCCACATCAGTTGCTTTGCCATCGTGGTCTATGGTTCGAGAGCATGCTTCAAGTAAGGACCTTTTATCTAGACTGGTGAGCTTCTTTAGTCGGTCGACTGCTGCGTTTAATTGAGTCACTCCGCAATCCTCAGCCTTTGGCAACTCGGGCGACAGTTTCCTCGTCAGAGCGGACGCACCGGATCGAAACGCCGGTTCTGGAGCTTCTCCTTCTTGACCATGTCGGGCTAGTGACCCAAGGATGAGCATGCACTCCGGAAGCAAACGTGAAACTGAAGCTGAACCTTGGCTCGAATGCTTTCGGGTGAAGCGACGACCCAAATCATGGTCGATTACCTTACGAAGGCTCCACTCGAATAGGTCCAATCGTTCGTCGGCGGCTACGAGGTGTTCTATGATACTACGAAAGGTTGCGTACTGTCCATTGGACAAATGTTCTAATGCAGGAGATGCTATTTCGACCAAGGCGAATTTTTGTTCGGAAGAAAGCCCCGCAATGAGTATCGCGGCGTTTTCGGTTTCTTCCACAGATCCGCGTTCGGATTGCTCGTGTAAAAAGGCTATTTGCTTCTCGCGAATGACTTTTTTTTCTTTGTCGAGCAGGAGGGCGAATACTACGCATCGAGCACCAAACGGTTCTCGAACTTTGGCGAGGAGAGCTGAGGGTGTTTCGGAAATGATTTGTCTAGCATGACTGACATGTGCTTGGGTTGGGTTTCCTGCATGCAGAATGGTTCCTTGAGAATGGCGTGACTGGGATGAGGTTTCGGTCAATGTTTTTTTGCTTCCAATCCCCTTGTTGTTCATGAGTCCGGAGATGGCAGAGGATTTAGTAGCATGAATGGATTTAGTGGGGTTGTTCTCTTCGGGGACTTCCCCCTTCCAATTCGGTTCAATGCGTCGGATGCGTTTTTCAAGTTTGGGGTGTGTGGCGAAAAGGCTGGCAACGCTAGACCCGAAAAACATATGACTGCATTCGTTCGCCTTCGGCGCTTCTATTCGCGACCCTTCGGACAGTCCTCCGATCTTCTTCAGTGCACCCGAGATACCCTGTGGGTTGCGAGTGAATTGTACGGCGGAAGCATCTGCAAGGAATTCCCGTTGACGACTGACTGCTGCCTTGATCAGACCACCGAAAAAGGCCCCGACATAACCGATGACCAGCATGCCTATCCCTGCCACAAGAAGAGCGATGCCCAGCCCTCCGCTCTCACGGTTTCGTCTCCCGCCACCTAGGTAGGGAGCGATGCGCATTAGGAAATAACCAAGGCCGGCGATCAGTAGAATCCCATGAAGGATTCCAATTAGGCGAATGTTCATTCGCATGTCCCCATTCAATATATGGCTGAACTCGTGAGCCATGACTCCTTGCAGTTGTTCTCGGTTCAGTATCTCAATACAACCTCGCGTAACCCCAATGACGGCGTTTTCGGGAGAGTGCCCTGCGGCGAACGCATTGATCGACTTTTCCTCCATGAGATAGACCGGAGGAACCGGAGTGCCTGATGCGATGGCCATTTCCTCGACGATATTCAAGAGGCGCTTTTCCTTTGGTTCAAGGGTTCCTGGATGAAGTGGTTTCCCTCCCAACGATTCAGCGACGACCTTGCCACCTCCGTTCAAGGTCGCGATTTTATAGAGGCTGCCCAACCCCACAAGTAATCCGGTGCCGAGGGCGATCTGCAGGCCTAATTGCAGATCCCAGATAATTTTTTCGCTATAAGGATCTCTCGAAAGAAAATAGGAGACTAAGACAAAAAGTGCCCCGAAAATGCATAGCACTGCCAATCCGAAATAAATGACCAATAGCCCGGTGTTGCGTCGGGCTTTGTCCTGATGTTCGAAAAAATCCACTTGCCTGAGGATTAAACCAAACGCTGATTGGGCTTTAGAATGAAACCTTTGGAGCTTCCTTTATGGCCTTGCTGTCGAATTCCAATAAAGTGGCGTCTTGTCCATGACCAAACATTCCCGCGAAGAATACAGGGGGGAAGGTCTGCTTGTAAGTGTTGTAGCCAGTAACTGCATCGTTAAAGGCCTGTCTGGAAAACGAGACTTTGTTTTCCGTGGTGCTAAGTTCTTCCTGAAGGTTTGAAACATTTTGATTGGCTTTCAAGTCGGGATAGCTTTCCGATAGTGCGAAGAGTTTTCCCAATGCTCCCCCAAGCATGCCTTCCGCACCCGCCAAGCTGGCTATTGCTGTCGCGTCGCCCGGATTCCCGGATGCTGCTTGGAGGCTTTGCGATGCTTGATTGCGGGCTTGAATTACAGCTTCCAGAGTTTCTCTTTCATGTTTCATGTACCCCTTTACGGTTTCCACCAAATTAGGGATCAAGTCGTAGCGGCGTTGGAGTTGCACTTCGATTTGGGAGAAGGCATTCTCGAATCGATTTTTCAAGGTTACCAGCGTGTTGTATATTTTCACCACGACAGCTATCAGTATCACGGCACCACCTACTACTGCGGCAATGATTATGGCAGTTGGACTCATTTTGATTTATCCTTTTGTTGAACTGTTTTCGTTTTTTCTAATAAATTCGTTGACCATTTGCTGAGCAGTATGGAGTTGTCTTTGGAAAATGACAAAGGATTCGTTTGCTGCAAGTTCTTCCGCCATTAGTTTGCGGGTTGTTTGACGACGAATGTCATTCAATTTCCTCGAAATAGCTTGAATGCGTTCGGGTTCCGTTCCTTTTACGAGTTCGGAAGTTATCTCGTCGACCTGTTCGAAATAAACGTCCAGGCCCTCCTTGCGACGTTGCAAAAACAGTTCACGCAAGGTTACTCCGATTCCCCATGCAATAGCAAGAAGAGAGACGAGCAAGGCAATGGGGTCAGACCAGTTTTGTATAAAGGTAGGTTCATCTCTTTCATAGTATTGCCGAGTTCCCTCATGAAGAGGGAACTGATGGTGCGGCAAGGTCGGTGAGGTCAGTTGAGCTAGCAACGGTTGCTTGATCGCCAGAGATCCGCGACCTTCGCTTAGGCTTTTGGTGAGCTGTAATGCGGCGGAGTCGGATAAATCGCTTGAACAAGCTAGGATGACGTCTGTACCAATGGTCGGTAATTTCTCACGAGGCAAACCTTTGCCGGCCTCAATGGGATATGCACCTGAAGGAATCTCAGCTTGGTGAATGAAAGGGTAAGCTAGAGACAAGTTCGCCGCCGGTTCCTTGCCTAGATGCAAGAGATTGAGATCCCCTTTTCTCAATGCTTCACTAATCATAGCGTTGCCGATTCCGGTGACTACGCATACAGCTTCCGTCTTTCCTCCTCTCAAGCTGACTAGTCCATCCTTCAGGCTCTCCATTCGCCACTGGACGAGATTGTGGGAAATGCCGAATTGCTTAAACAGGGCAATTGCCAATGTCTCCGTACCTCCTCCTTTGGGACCGATGGAAACTGTTGTGCCTGCCAAGTCCGCCAAGGTCTTGTTTTCATCCTTAATGATTACATGCAGGACCTCTTCGTAGAGTGCGGTTGCCGCTCTGCCAATTTCGCCTCGTGGCAAATCGTTTTGCACAAGGCAAAGGTCGACCTCTCCCTTTGCCAAGCGAGTCAGGTTCTCTCCGCTTCCGGAACTCCCTGTAACTTCGACCTTCCACCCATTTGAATTACGAAGAACATCAGCAATTGCCTTAGCTACCTCGTTATAATGTCCGCCCGTTTCGCCTCCCGATATGATCCAGTTGGTTTTTTCTTCTTCATGAATCAAGAAGTACCCGCTTCCAATAATCACAATCCCCGCTAGGACGGCGAGTAACCTTATGCGTAAAGAATTCATTTTAAAGCAATGGTATAATCCGGATTATACCTCATCGGGAGAGTTTTCATCCATTACAAAATCTTGCACTGTTTGTAACTAGTCTTTTCAGGGACGAACTTTTTCTCATTAGGTTATCAATGGAAGTATGGTGTGTGAGGTCAAAGAATAAGTCTGTCGGTTTTACTCGAATTTATTGCTAAATCGAGTTCCCGCTCAAAGTACGCCTGCTTCGGCAAAGCTATAGAAACCGAGACCTCTAGGGTCGTCTTCTGGTTCGCCAATAATGATGTGATCGTGCAATTCAATGTCAAGATGGCCTGCAGATTCCCGAAGTTTTCGGGTGATGGTTAAATCCGCTTTGCTCGGGGTTGGGTCGCCACTGGGATGATTGTGAGCTACGATTACGGCAGTAGCTCCGTGCCGGATGGCGGGACGAAATACTTCCCGAGGGTGAACTAGGCTTCCTGTTGCGGTTCCAGAAGTTACCGACTCCATTCGGATCAATTTGTTCTTACGGTCCAAACATAGCACCCAGACTTTCTCTACGTTGTCCGACCTAACTTCTGGGTATAGGTGAGCGAATACGGCGAGCGGTTCACTTAGTTTTGGGCAGGAGGATCTATTCGATCTCGCCATACGTTTGGCGACTTCGACGTAGGTCGATAGTTGTAGTGCCTTTACGGGGCCAATTCCCGGAACTTGCCTGAAATCTTCCACATCCCAGCGGAGGAGTCCGGCTAGGGAACTTGCTCGAGCTAGAAGTGCGTCTGCAATTGCGAGAACGTCCATGCTGGCATTGCCCGAACGCACAAGCATAGCTACGAGTTCTCGATCCGACAGGGCACCCGCTCCTAGGCTTTCGAGTCGTTCTTGTGGGCGTTCGTGTGGAGGTAGATCTCGGAGGCGAAGGGGTGGTGACGAATGTTTAGGACCTTTGACGCCCTTGGCACGACTGTCCGTTTTTGTACTGGCATTGCTCATGGGGTGCGAGCGGTTTTTTGAGATGAGTGGCTGAACTAGTTCTGAGCCTGAATTTACTACTCAGGTATAATATAAGATGCCTATAGGTAATGCCATTTCCGTGCTGGATTGGCACCTGGCGGTTTAGCTCTCGTCGTCAAAATAGTACTTCAAGTAGGCATCCCGCTTGAGGCGGCTGAGCCATTGGCGTTGGCTCTGGGACTCGAGTTGGTTGGCAAGTGTCTTTTCAATTTGTTGGCGTACTCCGTCAAGTGGTTTTACCCCCGCTTCGGTTTTCTTGTCTACCTTGAGAATGTAGACAGCTTTTTTGCCGGATTTCCCCACTGTGCCGTCAGCTTTTCTTTCCAGTAAATCGACTACGAAAGGTTTGGTCACTTGGCTTTCGTCTATGGAGAAGGCTTGTTCTTTGATAGCTTCGTTTCGAATTTCTCGCTTGGTGACCATAACTTCCCAATCCCCGCCTTTTCCTTTGTAAGGGCTTTGTCCATGTTTTTTAGCGAGTTCTTCGAAGGTTACTCCAACCTTTATCTGCTCGATGATTTGTTGGGCTTGCTGGAGAAGGACGGCTTCCGGTTCACCTGCGATTTGCGAAAAAACGATTTCCCTTAGGCGAACCTTTTCATCGGTTAGAAATTGAACACGGTTTTCACGGTAGTATTGCTCTACCTTATCAGGGCTAACTTCCTCCCTGGATCGACGGCGGGCATTAAGCATATGACCGTGTATGAGTTCCTCCTCCAAGTCTTTTCGGAATTCCATTTGCGACTGATTACGGCTCATCAGTATGTCTCGGAATAGTTTTCGGTCGCCGTTGAATTCCCGAATGAGGTGTTTGTTGTATTCGTTCTCAAGATAGGAGTCAGGTATGATCATACCTTTTTCATGGAAAGCCCGAATGGCGAGCAGGCGATCAATCTTACCGTCTACGAACTCCTTGGCTCTAGAGTCTTTTTCGGCCTTGGTGAAGTTGAGCATTTCCATGGCCTTGTCCACTTCGCCTCTGGTTACGATGCGATCCTCCACTTTTGCCATCACTCTATTGATCTCTACCAGATCGGCTTTCAGTGGGAACACGGGAATTGCTGCAAATAGCAAGCGCGCCCCAAGATTAAAAGTGATTCTTTTATTCAACTTCTTTCGCATGGATTCGCAGTTTGAGAAATCGAACGATTTCCTTCAACTTTAAAAAAGGTTCTTTTTCCGAAAGTCTTGGCAAACGACCGGCTACCTTTAGAAATTTATTGCCTTTATTAGGCTTTTTCCCTTTGGCAAAGCGGCAATGCAGAGAAGTTCCTTCGGTTTCGAGTCGATCGAATCCGGCCTCTTCGGCTAAGCAACGAATTTCCGTTTCGAGCAACAGAGTTTTGGCTTCCTTTGGCAATTCTCCAAAACGGTCCGACAATTCGTCTCTAATGTGCTCCACTTCCTTGGCGTCTATGGCATTGGCCAGTTTTCGGTAGAAATCGATGCGAAGCCGGGTTTCTGCAGCGAATTGTTCAGGTAGATAGGATCCAACCACATCCGAGAGGTCTTCTTGGCTCTCAGGTTCTTGTGAATCAGCTTCTGAGACAACTCCACTTGTGGTGAAGTCCAAACGTACGTTCGCTCTTGAACGAATGGCTTTCTCGTCTCCCTTTAGACGGGCTACGCTTTGTTTGAGCAAACGGCAATATAGGTCGAACCCCACACCTGCAACGTGCCCGCTTTGCTCGCCTCCAAGGAGATTTCCCGCACCTCTTAGCTCCAAGTCTCTCAGGGCTATTCTGAACCCCGCTCCCAGTCGCGTGATTTGCCTGATGGCTGAAAGTCGCTTCCGGGCCTTGTCTGAGACTGGTTTGTGACTGTTGAGTAAGAGGTAGGCATAGGCTTGCTTGTCGAATCTTCCTACACGACCGCGAAGTTGATAAAGTTGGGAGAGACCGAATCTATCGGCGCCTTCAATGATGATTGTGTTACAATTGGGAATATCTATCCCGGCCTCTATTATAGTTGTGCAGACAAGCATGTCGTACTGATGCGCCACGAATTGAGTCATTACTTCCTCTAGTTCGTTTTCTCCCATTTGACCGTGTCCCACTACGATTCGGAGCTTGGGAAACCTCTCTTCTAGACGGCGGGCGACGGCTTGGATGGTTTTGACTTTGTTGTGGAGATAAAAAACTTGTCCGTCGCGCCGTATTTCTGCCTCCACTGCTTTCTTTACGACTTCCGGCGTGTGCCGCATGACTTCGGTGCGAATGGGACGCCTGTTTACTGGGGCTGTTTCAATCGAGCTGAGCGCTCTTGCCCCTACCATTGCGAAATAGAGTGTTCGTGGGATCGGAGTTGCACTAAGTGTCAGCACGTCGACGGAAGTTTTCATCTTCTTGATGCTTTCCTTGTGCCGTACTCCAAATCGTTGCTCTTCGTCTACGATGAGTAAGCCCAGGTCTCTAAACCTGACATCCGCGCTTAGGATCCGATGAGTCCCTACCAGAATATCGATTCCTCCGCTCGCAAGTCCCGCGAGAATACCTTTCTGCTCCTTCGGACTACGTAGTCGACTCAGGGTTTCCACCTTCACGGGAAAGTCTGCGACCCGCTCTCTGAATACGTTTAAATGTTGCTGGCATAGGACGGTAGTGGGGGCGAGCACGGCAACCTGCCGCCCATCCATCACCGCCTTGAACGCTGCTCGCAAGGCGACTTCGGTCTTCCCGTAACCGACGTCTCCGCATAGCAGTCGGTCCATTGGGGCGCGGCTTTCCATATCCTGTTTGACGGCCTCAATTGCCGACAGTTGGTCGGGAGTTTCTGTAAAGGCGAATGCGTCCTCGAACTCTTTTTGCCAATCGTCATCCGGCTGGAATGCGTGTCCTGCCGCTGCTTCGCGAGCGGCTTGCATGCGAAGCAAATCGGCGGCCATGTCGAGAGCGGCTTGCTCAGCCGCCTCTTTTGCCTTGAACCAAGACTTGCCCCCTAGTTTAGCCAGTTTCGGCCGACTTTTGACCAGACCTACGTAACGGGAAAGCAAATGCGATTCGGGCAAGGGTACGTGCAACAGGATTCCATCGGCAAATTCTACGGTGACAGCTTCCTCCTGACGGCCTTCGTCCTCTATTCTCTGGATGCATCTGTATTGGCATACGCCATGCTGAAGGTGCACCAAGAAATCTCCTTCGACCAGTTCGGAAAAGTCTAAGGCCTGATCCACTTGCGGCCTTTGCGCCACCATGCGTTTCGATCTTCCCTGTCGTCGACTCCTTTCCCGGCCCAGTATTTCTCTCGCGGTGGCTACCAGTAATCCTTTTTCTCTATTGGTTGTTTTTCTACCCAGAAATTTTTCGCCATGTGGCAAAACGATAGCGAATCCTTCTCTTAGGCCCATATGAAGGAAGGTGACTTGAAGATCTCGCAATTCTTCCTCTTCCTCAATTGTTTCCGTGATTCGTCGTTTTTCAGAGTCGACTCCTGCGGCTATTTGTACGGAAAAACCCTCTCTCGCCCGAAGAAGTAAACCTCTTAGGTAGGCTTTGCGTCCCGATCGTTCGCTTTCGAAGCGTTCGAGACCGAGTTCATCCAAGGAGTTGTCATGGCGTAAGCTCTCCAGCGTTTCCACTTTCTCTTCATGACAAGAAGCGTTGTCGAAGATTCCTCGACCGGCGTCGATTTCTGCCATGCCCAGGAATTTGTCTTTCTTCGCCGCCTTTCTGTCCAGTGCGTCGATAAAGCATTTGGGAGCTGATTTTCTTTTTTCCGAATAGTGAAAAATCAATGGGAATTCCGCCAATAGATCTTCGGGTTCTCTCAATATCCAGGTCACTGGGCATTTGAGATGCCCGAAGAACGCTCCTTCGACCTCTCTGTCTTCGGTGCTTCCAGCAGAGGCCAAGGTAACGGAATCCACACTTTCGATTGTCCGTTGCGTACTAGGGTCAAATCGTCTCAAATCTTCAATCTCGTCACCGAAAAAGTCGATCCTCACAGGGAACTCTCCGTTTACGGGGTACACATCAATCAACCCTCCCCGAACGGCGAACTGTGCGGGAGTTTCACAAAGGATTTCCGAAGAATAATCGAATCGCTCGGCCAACTCTTCGGCAAAGTTTTGGAAGGAAAGTTTTTCTCCCTGTTTCACGACTCGCTCGTTTTTTTCGTGCGATTCCACTGACGGGCATGGGGCTAGGATCGATTCAGGAGTTGCGGCGAGGAGTAGGGGCGAGTCCTCCGAGGAGGCTCTCTCCGTGTTTGATAGTTCGCCCAAAGCGGATAACACTGCCAGCCTGTCGCAAATCCTATCGAAGGCGTCCGGGTGTTCGGTTGAAGGCGGTTGGTCGAATAGATGTAGGCGGATGCGGGAATCCTGCTTGGTCGACTCAAGAAAGGCCGCTATGTCTTCAGCCCACTCTTCACTCTTGGGAATGGATTCAGTGAGTAGGATTACGATTTTGGGCTTTGCCTTGTAAATGAAGTCCGCTGCCAAGATTGCCGTTGCCGCCTCGGGTACGCCGTGCAAAAACATGGCGTCACGACCCGAAGGAATGACCACCCTTTTCATCCCCTTACCCGTTTAGCCGGTGGTTGAGCATCAACTTAATCAATCCTAGGACTGGAGAAAAATTCTTTCCATTGCGGGTCGACACTTCTGTCTTCGAAAGGGGCAATGCGAGCATCGGCATGTCGGGGGATCCTTGGTAAGGCATTTCGGCTTTTCGATGCATCACTTCTTGCTTTCGTTCTTTTGGCTAGGTCCGGTTGCGCGTTTGTTCGTTTTTTTTCGCTTTCGACTAATGGATTGCAAAGCCTTTCGAGCCGCTTCTTCTTCACCCTCCTTCTTGCTTCGGCCGGACCCCGAGCCTAGTTTGCGTTTCGCTACCTCGACCGAAACGGAATATCTTTTCCTGTGCGAAGGACCCTCCTCGCGATCAATCAAGTAGCGGATCTGGTCTGGCCCGTGAATAGCTTGAGCGATTTCCTGCAGACGACCTTTGGGGTTATAATCCTCCATGGCCTCCGACAAAGTTTTTTCCATGTCTCCATACCAAGAAAGCACCGTCTTGCGAGTGGCTTGCATGCCCGAGTCCAAGTAAATGGCTCCCACTATTGCTTCGATGGCATCCTCCAAGGTGGAGTCTCGTTCATTGCCTCCGTCTCGAATCTCCGCTCGACTCATCCTCATGGTCTCGTGAATGCCAAGATCGCGGGCTAGCTTGCTTAGGTAGTCGCCGCGTGCCAGTACCGAGCGCCCTTTGGTCAAGATTCCTTCGTTGTCTTCTGGGAAAATGCGAAAAAGCTTTTCGGCAAGAATGGCTCCAAGTATAGAGTCTCCGAGGAATTCAAGCCTTTGGTTGTCTTCGCAACCGCGTCGATCTTCGGCAAGGGATGGATGGGTGGTCGCCCGTCGCAAGAGTGATAGATTGCGGAAACGATAACCGATACGTTTCTCCAAGGCTTGCAGGGCATTTTCCTCCTCGGCGGAAGGTGGGTCGTCCGTTTCCGTCCCGTCGTAACGGATTCTGCCCGTGAGCCTGCGAATCCAGTTCACGAGCTTTCCGGCGACTGAGGGAAAAAACGGGCCAAAACTTCGTCGGCGAGGTTGCGGTAAGCTTGTGCACCCGGCCCAGCGGGATCGTATTCAAAAATGCTCTGTCCGTGACTGGGCGCTTCGCTAAGGCGAACGGAGCGAGGAATCGCCGTGCGGAACATGAGTTGCGGATAGTGCGTCCCCACCTCTTCCCATACGTCGTAAGAAAGGCGTGTGCGATTATCAAACATTGTCATCGCGATGCCTCCCACCTTCAGGTCATTGTTCGCACCTGAATCCCGCAACTGATCCACCACGCCGAGGATTTGTCCAAGTCCCTCCAAAGCCAAGTATTCGCACTGTAGCGTAACGAGCAGGTAATCTGCGGCACAAAGGGCATTCATCGAAAGCAGTCCCAAGGTCGGTGGGCAATCTACGAGTATTACGCTCAGGCCATAGCCTTCCTTCAGGGTCGCTAGGCATTCTCTGAGCTTTAGTAGATAGTCGGGTTGACCGCCCAATTCTAGTTCCGCCGCGGCAAGATCCAGTTCGGATGGGAGAATCCACAAGTTTTCCGAACGCGTCGCTTGAACTTGATCGATGGCGGAAGCGTTTCCCGTAATGGGACCATAGATGCCCGCTCCCGGCTTTTTTTCAAAACCCAAGGCGCTGGTGGCATTGGCCTGAGGATCAAGATCCACAATCAGCGTAGGTATCCCCGACGCCGCAAAGGCATGACCAAGATTTACGGTGGTGGTGGTTTTACCCACGCCACCTTTTTGATTTCCAACTGCTACGACTATAGCCGACATGGAGAAACTACACTAATTCGGTCTCGTTTGGAGTCGAGAGCAAACGGTTTTCGAGAACTTTCCAAACCGATAAATCAGAGCTCGATGGTTACTCGATCCCCTTCGCGGGTCAGGCTTTTCCCTGGAAAAGGTTTGAATGTTGAGTCGTTAGAAATCAGTTCTCCTGCGGTTTCACGCAAGAACCATTCGATCGAGTGTAGACCGCAGGCTAGGGACAGGGGAGAGGCTCCGCCTAGTCGCGGATTGATTTCCACAATATGGGGAGAATCATTTTCGTCCACGATGACTTGAGCGAGGGCGTGACCGGTGAGACCCAACGCTTCAACGCAACTGACTACGAGATCCTCCCATTCTCCGTTGTGAAAAGTTACCGTATGATGGGACTCCCCGTTTACAACTTTCTTTCGCCACCGCAACACTACTCCGTAAGCACGACTTGTTTTGTCCAACCAGACTTCAGCGCTGAATTCATGCCCTTGAATATAGGGTTGAAATATGGGATCTTTCATTTTTTCGGCATGAATCTCGGCTGCTTCTCGTGTCAGGTTTATGCCTACTTGTTCGGAACCAGAACCAAGCCTTTCCTTTACGACCAAGCGATCGTCGGGTAACTCGTCAATCGATGAGGATGTGGGAATAACTGGCATTCCGTCCGCTGCCAATCGTTCGGAAAAGACCAGTTTGTCCAGGCATTTTGAGACTGGTTCGGGCGGTGCAATGAAAACATGAATGTTTTCTTCCCCAAGAATTTTTTCGGTCTCTGCGAGAAAGGCGAGTTCTCCGTCCCTTGTGGGGATGACGTGAGAGATGCGGTGTTTTACGCAAAAATCACAGAAACCTGTTGGATCTAAATCCGAGATGGGGGGCATCGTGATGAATTCTTCTACATACTGTGCTCCGAAGCATACAGGATTGGAATCGGCACCGATTAGGCGTGCATCGGGATGAAAGCGACGAGCGTCTTTCAGCACATAGTCGTAGAGCGACTTTTTTGCCGACAAACTGGTGAACAGAATAATAGGGTGGGGCACTGTTAAAGCTAGTCGGGCATGCTATCTAAGTATTCTTCCTTCAGGCATGAGGCGACTACGGCGTCCACCGACTTGCCATCCACCGTGGTTTGATCGGGAAGAACCTTTTCTCTTCGAAAACCGGCAGCTTCTATGCTCATTACATGCCAAGGTCGATGTGAATAGGACTCGGTGTAGATCTTATTGAGATCGAGGTTCTCGAAAGCACACTTTTTCAGGAGCTGGAGAAAGATACTGCATTCCATCCCGTAATTACGAACATCCTTCGCTCGTTCGGTTTCTAGCAGGAAAGACACTTCTCCAATGCGATCGATCCAATTCATGTGGACAAGACCCCCGTAGCCGATGAGGGCATCTCTGTAAGTGAAGCGAAGCAGGATTTGCTTAGGTTGTTTTTGCACGAAACCTGGGGAGACGACGTTTCGAAAGTAGCGAAGTTGTTCGTTTTCTTCAAGTGGCTGATCTTGCCGTAGGGCGGAGATCTGTTCATTTCGCCAATGCATGATCGGCAGGGCGTCGTCCATATGGATGGAGGAGATTTTGTAATCCCGGAATTGGGCAAAGAAATCACCCAAGACGAGGTAACCGCTCTTGGGATTTGGTGAGAAAAGACTCATGTCGCTTGCTCCGCGTAGTCGGCGAGAGTTTCGATTACTCGGTCTTGTTCGAAGTCGGTCATTTTTGGGAAAAGGGGAATGCTCAAGCAACTTTCATAGAAGGTTTCCGCACCCGGTAAGCGAATCTTTCCGAAACGTCTTTCGTAGTAAGGGTGTCTATAGATGGGGACATAGTGGATTTGCGTGTGTATTCCGTGTTCTTTAAGAAATAGGTGAGCCTTGTCACGCTGACCGGTTTCGTGAAAGCGAATGACGTAGAGGTGCCAAGCGTGACCGGAATGAGCGAGAGGCAGAGAGAAAATATCCGAAAATGGTGAAGTGGACAAAGAATCTTGGTAGCGAGTGGCAAGAACCCTCCGGCGTACGAGAAATTGGTCGAGTCGGGCCAACTGGGAAATACCCAAGGCAGACTGGATGTCAGTGAGGCGATAGTTCCAGCCCAGTTCGGTTTGTTCGTAAAACCATGGTCTTGCTCCGTCGGGTTCATTTGGGCGAG
>Ga0209362_1002600_pt1 | contig 13205 bp, 9 predicted proteins | sample SaaInlV_165m_DNA_FD_184680 | JGI IMG/M metagenome (GOLD analysis project Ga0209362, IMG submission 184680) | Marine microbial communities from expanding oxygen minimum zones in the Saanich Inlet - Saanich Inlet SI037_S3LV_110m_DNA (SPAdes)... | ecosystem: Environmental > Aquatic > Marine >...
TTTAATTAATAAGGAGTTAAAATGAAAACAATGACATGCAACCAATTGGGTGGCGCCTGTGAAAAAGAATTCACAGCCGGCACATTTGATGAAATCGCAGACATGAGTAAAGCGCACGGAATGGAAATGTTCCAAGCAAACGATGCAGACCATCTAAAAGCTATGGGTGAAATGCAGAAATTGATGCAAGACCCTAAAGCTATGGGTGAATGGTTTGAGAATAAAAGAAAAGAGTTTGAAACAATTTAGCCGCGAAGTCGCAAAGAACGCAGAGAAACAAAAATGAATGATAAAATAAAAACTACAATTGGTCCTTTGCGGGCTCATCGTCTCTGTGGCTAAATAAATGAATAGTCTAAAAAATATTTCCCCATTAGATGGTCGCTATGCTAATAGCATAAAAGACTTATCCGCCTATTTTTCTGAATCAGCGCTTATTGCTTATCGCATAAAAGTGGAGATCGAATATCTCATCGCACTTGGGAATGAAAAAGGAATAAAAGAACTCTCGCCCTTTTCCAAAGATGAACAAATCCGCCTACGAAAGATATATGAAAACTTCGATTCTGATGGTTCGGAAAAAGTGAAAGAGATCGAAGCCACCACCAATCACGATGTAAAGGCCGTCGAATATTTCATTCAAAGCAAAGTGAAAAAAGCCCTGCATCCGTGGATCCATTTTGCGCTCACTTCAGAAGATATAAATAATTTATCCTATTCACTTATGTGGCAAGAGGGATTGAAACAAATTTATCTCACCACTCTACAATCCGTAAATAAAGAATTAAAAAAGCTGGCTCGTAGGTATAAAAATTCATCTATGCTCGCTTTAACTCACGGTCAACCCGCAACGCCTACTACATTTGGAAAAGAATTGGCTGTGTTTTGTGCGAGATTGGATAGACAAACTTCTCAAATCAATTCTCATTCACTTTTAGGGAAGTTTGGCGGTGCCACAGGAACTTGGTCCGCTCATTTGGTCGCATACCCAAAAGTGAATTGGACACAATTTTCATCCAAATTCATTAAATCATTAGGGCTTGAGGCCAATCTAATTACCACTCAAATTGAGCCCCACGATTCTTTGGCAGAAAGTTTCCATCAAGTCGTCCGGGTGAATTCTATTCTAACTGATCTTTGCCGAGATATGTGGGCATATATCAGTCGTGGGATTTTAGGGCAAAAGAAAGTAGCAGGCGAAGTGGGCTCATCCACCATGCCTCATAAAATTAATCCAATTCAATTTGAAAATGCCGAAGGAAATATGGGAATTGCCAATGCTTTACTAAATCATCTCGCAATAAAACTTCCTATTTCAAGAATGCAACGAGATCTCACCGATTCCACCACTCTACGAAATCAAGGTGTAGCGTTGGGACATTCTTATTTGGCGTTACAAAATATTAAAAAGGGCTTGAGCCGGATTACAATTAATAATACTCAAATGACAAATGAACTCAATAATCATTGGGAAGTATTAGCAGAAGCCATCCAAACCATTCTTCGTAAAAACGGAAAACAAGACGCATACGAACAATTGAAAGAATTAACTCGCGGTCAGTCTATTAATGCTGATTCCATGGCAAAATTTGTGGCGGAATTGAAAATTTCTGATGATGATAAGCGGACATTGTTAGAACTCACACCTAAAAATTATATCGGATTAGCGGGTAAATTGGTTGAGCTCTTGTGACACAGAGACCACAGAAAAACACAAAGAAAAATTTTACTTATAAAATTTGGGTGAACTCTGTGTTCAGTGTTGTCAAATAAAATGAAAAATATTGATATCAATAAACTTACTGAACAAATCATTGGCGCATCTATTGAAGTCCATAAAATACTTGGGCCAGGTTTACTCGAATCTGCATATCAAGAAGCATTGGTTTATGAATTGCGACTGCGCGGATTTTTTGTCGAAGAAGAAGTGCTCTTACCTGTTGTTTATAAAACAATAACGCTTAAAAAAGGTTTTCGAGCGGATGTCATAGTTGAAAAAAGTGTAATGCTCGAATTAAAAGCTCAAGAAGATCGGCATGATGTATTTCAAGCACAAACTTTAAATAACACCCGTCTTGCAAAATGCAAAATTGGATTACTTATTAATTTTCACCACAAGAAACTTGTCAATGGCCTTAAACGATTTATATTCTAAAATAAAAACTCTGTGCATCTCTGCGTTCTCCGGGTCACCTAAAACATTCAACCTAATGGAAAAACAATCATGTGCGGTATAGCCGGAATTTATTCCCATAAACCTGTCGCGACAGAACTCTACGACAGTATCATCCACTTACAACACCGCGGTCAAGATGCAGCTGGAATTATGACTTATGATGATCGCATGCATAAAGAAAAAGGCATGGGGCTCGCCAAAGAAGTTTTCAATGAAGATAATATGAAGTTGCTTACAGGAAATATTGGCATTTCTCATAATCGATATCCGACCCATGGTGGATTTTCTCATGGCGAAGTTCAACCATTCTGGACATCTGTTCCTTATGGTATTGCGTTGGCACACAACGGAAATCTCACCAATTATCAAAGCCTTGCAGAAGAGATCACCCAAAAGGACAGTCGATATTTAAACACCAATTCTGATTCAGAAGTGTTACTTCATTATTTTGCTGACTTACTACATACCAACAATCCGCCTGAAGATAGTGAAGAATTTTTCTATCTTTTGTGTAATGCTGTTACTAAAATTTTCAAACGCGTAAAGGGTGCTTATTCTGTCGTCAGTATTGTCATTGGAAAAGGACTCGTTGTGTTTCGCGATCCACAGGGAATTCGTCCGTTGGTGAAAGGTGAGCGCTCCAATGGAAATGGTGGTAAGGATTATATTTTTGCTTCCGAAAACACCATGTTCTATTCCATGGGATTTGAACCAAAAGGAACTGTGCTCCCGGGTGAACTGATTTATGTGGATGAAGACGGAAAAGTATTCAGCAAGCGTTTGGTTAAAAAATCTTTTAATCCGTGTATTTTTGAGTATGTGTATTTCGCTCGCCCAGACGCTACGTTGAATGATGTAAGTGTGTATCGAGCGCGCTTGCGAATGGGACAAAATTTAGCCGAAGCATGGAAAAACAAATATCCTGATATCATTCCAGATATTGTAATTCCTGCCCCAAGCACCGCTAATACAGCCGCCCTTTCTTTCGCACACGAATTGGGCGTGCGATATTCAGAAGGATTGTATAAAAATACGTTTATTGGTCGAACCTTTATTATGCCTGAGCAAGCCGAACGGAAGAAATCCGTGAAATATAAATTGGTTCCGCAAGAGACTGAAATCCGCGATAAAAAAGTGCTAATCATGGACGATAGTATTGTCCGGGGAAATACAAGTCGTGAAATTGTGCGAATGCTGAAAGACTTCGGTGCAAAAGAAGTCTATTTCGCTGTGGCTTGCCCTCCCGTAAAATCACCGTGTTTCTATGGTGTAGATATGCCAACAAAAAGTGAATTGATCGCTGGCAATATGAATGAAAGTGAAATCCAAGAATACTTAAATGTGGATGCACTTCTTTATCAAAAAATTGATGATTTAGTGGAAGCAGTAACTCGTAAAGGAGACCACCATATTGATACGCCGTGCATGGCGTGTTTGGATGGAAATTATATAGCCAACGACATTGATAATGCTAAAATTGCAGAAATGGAAACCATGCGCGTGAATGACAGGAATGGGAATGATAATGTTTGATAAAATTGGTATCATTTTAATTGTGCTTTTAGCATCGGGTGGGTTTGCTTTTATCCAGTTAAGAAAACAAAAAAATATTCAAAAAAAACTTACAGGGCATCCAAAAGGATATTGGCTGGAACAAGGCATTGGGATTGGGGTTGCAATCGGCGTAGCTATTGGTGCATCCACAAACAATATTGCCCTTGGTGTTGGGATCGGAGTGGCTATTGGCGTTGCTATTGGAACAGAAAATGAGAAAAAACATAAAGATGAAATTCGCGCCATAACTGATGAAGAAAAAAAGCTGAAAAAACAGTCTCTTGTATTTATTGGCAGCACATTTTTGATCGGAATAATCATCTTTTTAATTAGTTTTTATTTTTAAATCTCTGTGAACTCTGTGGCTCAAAGAATATTAGTCATCGGTTCCGGCGCACGGGAACATGCCATTATTAGGGCTTTAGATCGATCTCCCCAAGAAAAAGAAATTTTCTGTCTCGCTTCCAATATGAATCCGGGAATTGCCGAACTCTGCGATGAAATACTCATCGGTAATTTCAACGATCCGGAATTTGTTGTCAGTTATGCAAAAGAACTTGGAGCAACTTTGGCCATCATTGGGCCTGAAAATCCATTAGCCAACGGCGTGGCGGACGCACTTTGGAATGCAGACGTAAAAGTCGTGGGACCCAAAAAAGATTTAGCCCAATTAGAAACATCCAAAGCATTCACGCGAGATTTGTTAAAAGAATATGACATTCCCGGTGGCCCAAAATATCAGACTTTTAACGCCATGAGTGGTGTGATTGAATTTCTAAATGAGCTCGGCGAAAATTATGTAGTAAAGTATGACGGTCTCGCCGGCGGAAAAGGCGTGAAAGTGTCTGGTGACCATTTGCATTCCCATGATGAAGCAATTGCATATTGTAAAGAATTAGTAGAAAATGGTGGTGAATTTGTCATAGAAGAAAAATTTATTGGTGAAGAATTTTCTCTCATGAGCTTTTGTGATGGTGAAACATTAAAACACATGCCGGCAGTTCAAGATCATAAGCGTGTTTACGAAGAAGACACGGGTCCCAATACCGGTGGGATGGGCACGTATTCTGATGCAAATCATTCGCTCCCTTTTTTAACAGATGATGATATTTCAGACGCTCATGAAATCAATATTAAAACCGCCATGGCGGTAAAAAATAAATTCGGAATTGGGTATAAAGGCATTCTTTATGGCGGATTTATGGCAACAGCAAACGGTGTAAAGCTCATTGAATACAACGCCCGATTCGGCGATCCGGAAGCCATGAATGTTTTGTCTCTTTTAGAGTCCGACTTTATTGATATTTGCAAAGGTATTGCCGGTGGAACGCTGGATAATGTTGATGTGCAATTCGCGAATAAAGCAACCGTCTGCAAATATGCCGTGCCGGAAGGATATCCCGATAATCCCTTAAAAGATAAACCGATTGATGTTTCAGGTATTACTAATTCAGATAGCTTATTTTATGCGTCCGTTGATTTTAAAGGAGCCAGTCTCATTGAGTCTGGTAGTCGAACCGTTGCTGTGGTGGGTGTGGCCGATACAATTTCTGACGCTGAAGCGATTGCAGAAAAAGAAGTGTCATCTATTTCTGGGCCACTCTTTCATCGGAAAGATATTGGGACGGATGAATTGGTTCAAAAACGGGTTAAACATATGAGAGAATTACGGAATTAGCCACCGAGCACAGAAAAAAATGAATAATATCGATAATAAAACTCTGTGATCTCTGTGGCTAATAGAATAAAACTCGGAATTTTAGGCTCAACCAATGGCACCGACCTTCAAGCTATTTTTGACACCACATCAATCGGTGAATTAGACGCAAAAGTAAATGTTGTTCTTTCCAATCGAAAGAATGCCTACATACTTGAACGAGCAAAAAATCATAATGTGCCAGCAATTTTTATTTCTCATAAAGGAAAAACCAAAACCGAATTTGATTCTGAAATGACTACTATATTAAAAAGCCATAATGTTGAACTGGTTTTACTTATTGGATTCATGCGAATATTATCCGCCGATTTTTGTAATACGTGGCGGGACAGATTATTGAATGTCCATCCGTCCCTTTTGCCGAAATATGCAGGCGGGATGGATACCAATGTTCATGAAAAAGTGCTAAAAAATGGCGAAACAGAAACAGGATGCACGATCCATTTTGTAACAGATGAAGTGGACGGCGGACCCATATTGGTCCAGAAAAAATGTAGTGTGGAACCAGATGAAACTGTTGAAACATTAAAAACAAAAGTTCAAAAATTAGAAGGTAGAGCCTTCATTGAAGCGATAAAATTAATAAGCCGCAGAGACGCCAAGAACGCAAAGAAACTATAAAACAATTTTGTGTCTTCAAGCCTTTGTGGCAAAATAAAAACATGATAGAAAAACCAAACATAAATCAAACCCCAATCATAATTAATCGTGCACTCATTTCTGTCTTTGATAAAACAGGTGTAGTTGAATTGGCACAATCTTTACATAATCGTGGCGTAGAAATTCTATCCACTGGTGGCACGGCAAACGTTTTGCGCAAAGCCAATATTCCTGTTACTGATGTAAGCGATTATACTCGATTTCCTGAAATTATGGACGGTCGCGTAAAAACGATTAATCCACTTATTGAAGGAGGAATTCTTGGGCTCCGTGATATTCATAGTGCTGATGCAGAAGTAAATCAAATTCAATGGATCGATCTGGTAATCTGTAATCTTTATCCTTTTTCCGAGACAATTTCAAGAGAAGCTTGTGACTTGACTCTGGCCTTGGAAAATGTGGACATCGGCGGTCCAACTATGATCCGTTCCGCTGCAAAAAATATGGGTTGGGTTTGCGCAGTGGTGGATCCTTCAGATTATTCCACTATTACAGATGAATTGGATTCTGGTGAAATTTCGTTTGAAACACGGAAGCAACTTTCCATGAAAGCATTTGGTCATACAGCAAAATATGATACAATCATTCACAATTATTTAAAGGATGAAAATCTGTCCGACGATCTTTCGCTCACATTTGAAAAACATTCTGAAATGCGCTATGGTGAAAACCCGCATCAGTCCGCCGCTTCGTATAAAATTCCGGGCAATACCGAACCCAATATTCTGAACGCAACTATCCACCAAGGGAAACAGCTTTCTTACAATAATATCATGGATGCGGACGGCGCCTTGGCTTGCATAAGAGAATTTGATGGACCGGCATGTGTGGTCGTAAAACACTCCAACCCTTGCGGTGTTGCTATTGGTAGTGAATTACTGGATGTTTATACTCGTGCTTTCAATGCGGATTCACTCTCTGCATTTGGCGGAATTATTGCATTCAATCGCACCTGTACAAAATCGGTAGCGGAAGCAATCAGTAAAGTGTTTGTAGAAATTGTGTTGTCACCAAACTTCGAACCGGAAGCATTGGAAGTTTTCAAAAAGAAAAAGAATTTACGTGTTTTGGAAATTGGTGAATTTGGTAAGCGCTCACCAAAACTTGAAGTGCGAAATGTTGATGGCGGACTATTGGTTCAAGACACCGACATCAGCATCCTAACCAAAGAACATTTAAACACTATAACGAAAGCAATGCCTTCGGAACAGGATATTGAAACCGCTCTTTTTACTTGGAAAGTTTTGCGTCATGCAAAATCAAATGGCATTTTGATTGCGAAAGATAATACCACGGTCGGGCTTGGCGCCGGACAAGTGAGTCGTGTTGATGCAGTCCACATGGCGTTACGAAAAGGTGGCGAAAATGTAAAAGGCAGTGTCTTGGCATCTGATGCGTTTTTCCCATTTCGGGATAGTATTGACGCTATCAAAGATTCGGGAATCAAAGTGGTAGTACAGCCCGGCGGATCTATCCGCGATCAAGAAGTGATTGATGCCTGCGACGAATACGGCATTGCCATGATATTCACCGGCACACGGTGTTTTAAGCATTAAATGCGCCACGGACATCCTTGTCCGTAGACTTCACATCTAACAAGAAGGTTAGATACACTTTTAATATATGTTGGTCATTTAGCTAATGAATTAGAAATAATTTCTTCAGATAAAAATAAAAAAAAGTGACAGGGGAAAAGTTTAAATACAAATGTCTCTATTGCGTTAAATAATGTTCAGCTTGGAGCTGAAATTGCATCAGCATTGGTTTAGTTCTTTAATTGATTGCAAATATCTAATGCTTCATTTACATACAGGAACATTTCGGGATCATCTTCAATGCCCGAATCTAGAGGAATTAGTTTTACAGATAGTGTGTTATTAGCGTTTTTAAGCTGGGCATTCGAGCGTTTAATTTGTTCTTTAGATTTTGTTATAAAGTTTAAAATGCTTTTCTGTCCTTCATAAATCTTTTCTAAGGGTTTGCGGGGGTCTACATCTTGAAACCTATCTAATTTTCGTTGATTATATTTTTTGCTTTCTTCTAAATACGACACGTTGACGATAGGGTCTTGCAATGTGTTTATGTGTATTTCTGTCATATTGAGATATCGGGCTTCTCTTCCTGTTGAATATATATATGGACTCTTTTCTGGCTGTTTCATCATAGGGCGTGTTAATAACCTATGCCCACTCGTATAAATCACATCAACTAGCGGGAAATCCGTGGCGAGCGTTTTTTGAAATTCTTTAGTCGCATTTACAAGTAATACAATAATGTTAACCTTATCTCGGATTTTTTCAATGACAGCATTTCCTAATGAAATATGATCATCAACCTTTACATTTATTTCTTTCGTTAGATTTAAAATGGTTAAGCCAATGACTCCAACAGTGAGTTCTCCTCTTTCAATAATAATATGTGATTTAAATAATAATGTGTCTGTTTGTTTGTCTTTTATATTCGCGGATAAAAATGGAATGGTCGATGATGACTGAGATTCTAATAAGAATGGAAGTCCAGCAGATAACTCATATCGCCCCACATTAATTGCATCACATCCTATTTGTTCATAACCCATTAAAATGACTGAAGCGCGATATTTTTCTGAAACACGATTTGAATCATGAAGATCCGGTGTTGTAAAAAAAAGATCTCCGGCGTCAAGGATTAGCGGATCATTCCCTTCCTGGCGCATTTGGCTAATGAATGTGGATTTTCTAGACAGACCGCCTAATGGTTTTTTCTTTCAACCGCATGGATCCAGCTGGCCGTGGACACTTCCTGTAACAACCAGGGTTATGTTTCCCTGCCCTACCAGAATAGATATTAGAAAAATACCCAGTAGCCATGTTTTAATGATTTTATAGATCATTTTAATAGCAGCATTTTCTGTACAATAATTTTATTCCCGTCACTTAACACAGTAAAATACATGCCTGATGCAACTGCTTTACCGCTACCGTCCACTCCCTGCCAAATCACCTCGTGGCGACCCATGTCTCTCCAACCATTCACCAGTTCGGTGATTTCCTGACCCAGAATATTGACAACAGTAATCCTGATATTTCGGGGCTCGGGGAGACCAAAGCGGATGGTGGTCACCGGGTTAAAAGGATTGGGATAATTACCGTCTAAAGATAGTTCTTCCGGGATGGTTGCTAATATTTCATCCACAGCAAGAGCAACCTGTCCAGGGTCGCCGGCCAGGATCTTAATCTGGCGGCTGTAGCGGTCATCTATATCACCCAGTAAATATTGATCAGGTGCAGTAAGGTCTAAAACCCTACGTGTATTCAGGTCTATCAAGTTTACAGCTATATCACCCGTGAGTACCTTTTCCACATGCCAGGAAAGTTCAACAGGCTCAGTTAAGCCTGAAGCAGATATCTCTCCATCCCAGATCTGCACATTTTCGCTTAATTCACGTAAATCCGAAGTGAGCGCAATAGTGGAATTCTCATGTAGCACATTAAAGGCCACGGAGAGATAATTTCCTGGAGATAAAAATTCTGGATTGTCATGCCAATCCAAATCATTGGATGCGCTTTCTAATTGCCCTATAAGATTATAACTGTCTTTATAAATGCCTGACGCTGCACTCATTTGAATCAACCATCCGTTTTCGTTGTTGGTGACTCTGGCAGCCAAAGCTTGTCCTGAACTGATTGGATTGAGTGTAATGGTTTGATCCGATGATGTACGGTTGTAGACCACGTACCCGTTCCAGGGATCCAGTTCTGTCACCACTGGGCTCCATGATTCTCCGCTAAGTCCAAAGGTTAGAGGCCCGTAGAACTGAACCTGGTCCAGAGATAAAGATATGGGGAAGGGATAGGGTGAGCCAATAAAATTCCAGCCGGTGGCCAGGGTCAAATCTGTTTTAGACATATTTCCAGTTTCTCCAGCTGTTGTGGCTAAAGCAAGATTATCTTCCACTTTTTGGTAGATCCAATATGCTTCTGTTGTATTTATTTCTAAGGGATTGCTTTTATAGGTTTCCGAAACCGGATCATAACGAAAGAGCCTCCAGGTGGCATCATCTTGAGTGCCCAGCTCATCTAATACCTGCGATGTGCTTGTTTCTGTCAGGACTGCCGGCGTTGAAATTAACCGCCAAGTATCTATGGGTAAACCGGTTGGATAGGCGCTGCTGGTGGCAGAATTGGTGGTTAAAGTACCCGAAGCAAAATTGACAGATACCCCTATCGTGTCAGTTGTAGTGATATAACCCAATAGATCCTGAGCCGTTACATAATAGATTATTCCATTTTGTGTAACTGCGCTGCCTGGAATAGTCCCGCTATATGCATCATTAGATGCGCTCATAGTTGTTGACGTATATTGACTGCTACCGCCCTGTGTATAAAATAAGGTGACGTTATCAATACCGGAATTGTCGCTCATATTTACGTTTACAGCTACATCTACCAAAACGCCAGGCTGTGCTGGGTTTGTAGTCAGAGCTGACCAAGCGGGGCCTTGGGTATCGGTAAAACTGTTATCTGATGAGTTAGAGATCATGGCCCATTGGCTAAATGAAGTTTGATTATTAGCCACCACTAATTTTTCAGTTGTATCGATATCTGTATTTGCTACACTGATTATGACCCAGGGCTCTGCGGGGCCTGCGTTGCCGGGGCGCTTGGCTAGGCGAAGAGTCTGTGGATCGCTAATCCCTGACAGACTGCCGTAGTCCAGGCCAATATCTGTAACAAAAGCCCCTTCTATATTTGCATTAATTTCATAATATTTTTCAGGATAAACCGGATCAGTAATTAAACCATCTGGATCGCTGACGGATGTACTTTGATCGACGGGTGGCAGCGTAGCAATACTCTGTACGCTTACTGTACCCCCGGCTGAATTGACAAAATCCAGCATCAGCCCAATGGGGGTTCCATTATCGTCTGTTACAATAATCGGCGGTGTATTTCCTGATGGAATAGTGATTGTGGTGTCGGTCAAATCACTGTCGTCCCCAAGAAGATTCAAGAATACACTGACCGTATCAGTGTTAGAAAGGAGTATTGTGGGATCAGATCCAGTATTCGTACTAAAATAGATGGATCCATTATAGGTCCCTGGATCCAGATTGGCAGTCTGCAATACCTGCACTTCAATGTCGCTTGTGCTTATACCTGTTACTTGGCCTGATTCAACTGTTGACAGCCATATCCACCCTGCATAATCAGCGGTGATATTTGTTGAATAATCCAGTGGATAATCGCCATTATTGGTTAAGCTCACATTAAATGATCCGTCCTGTCCTTGAGCCGCAACCACTGAAATTGATTTAGCAGCAAACTCCGCTCCAGGCAAAACCCAACCTCTGCCGCTTACTGCACCAATATCAATGGGCAATTCATGAACCGGTGTGTAAAGCAATACATTCCCAGAAATGGAATCTCTTTCGGTGGGAGCAAAGGTAACAGCTATGGAGATATTCCCATCGGCTGCCACTGTTGTATTTGTAATTAAATCGGTGGTAAACATGGTCTCGCCAATCCCCAAGGAATCAATGATAAGATCGGTACTTCCCATATTGTTTAATATAAATGTGGTGTCGTTAGTTTGACCGATTAATACACCATCAAAATCATGGTTGATAAAGGTGTTCAGTGAAATAGCGCTTGTTTGCACCGAATGTTGTGATTGCTGATAACTATCACTAGTGAGCATAATTTCACCGCTCCAATAGCCATTATCAACGGGAGTTATAGACACATTGATCTGGGCTGTTTCACTTGGCATAATAGTTGAATCTGTTAATGATCCCGTAAAACCTGATGGGAAATCAATGGCTGAAATATTTAACGTATCGGTACCATCATTTCCAATCTGAATTGCTAAATCTGTTGCGGAAAAAATATTTCCAAAATTTAATGTATCAGCTGATACGGTCAACACAGGCGCCACGCTGTGTGCGGTCAAGGTAACGCTTAATTCATCGTTCCCCAGGGGATCATCACTGGTAATGCGCATTTCGTCAGTGATGGTTATGGTATCCGGTCGGGAGAAAAGCACATCCACATTTAAAAATTCTCCGGGGTAGATTTCTGTTGATAACACCAGACGAGACAAATCAGTTTTTGATAAAATCCCAAAGGCAGATAGCTTACCTGATGTTGAATTATTTTCCAATGGAAGGGGTTTGTTGTGGGATTTTGTATCTCGAGTAAAAGAGTCCTTATTGTTGTGTTGTTTCTCTGAACCTGAACCTTGTTTTGTCACATCGCCCTGATCGGAAGACTTTGACTCTTTGCTACCCTTATCCATTAACGCAGATATTCGCATGGATGAAAATCCTTCAAACCCTTTGCTTTTTAACCGATCAATGACTGAGCGTGATGTACCGCCATCGGCTAAGGCTGGAACAAAACCAGAATTTTCATTCAGTACATATATACTATCTACAAAAAGAGTATCGGTCCCGGTGTTGGATAAAGTAATGCTGAGTATTTCTGATTGTTCTACCCGTACATTACCAAAATCTAATTCAGTGGCAGTTAATTCAACTACAGGCCAGAGACTATTCCCAGAAAGGGCTACCCGACGTTCTGGGTTTTCTAAATCGTCACTGGTTACAATAAGTGTATCCATCAAGCTACCTGTCGTAATGTCCGGATTAAAAGTAACGATCGTGGTGTCGCTTTCACCAGGAAGAATAGTGGCTGATGATTGTCCAACAGAATACCAACTTGAACTTGTATAAAGTGAGTCTAGGGATAAAATGCCGTTTCCTTCATTGAAAACGATAAATTCCCAAGTGGTTTGTTGGGCATGGTCCACAGAACCAAAGTTATTCACTGAGTCGATCAATGCTAAAGTGCCGCCTGCAGGAATAACAATTAGTGTATCATTATTGGATGAAGTAAAACTCGCCGTATCAACTGATATTATTACATAGGTGTATTCCATTCCATTTATGAGATGTGTTTCATCTCCTTGGTCAAGATATGATAATGCATTATCATCTAAAATTGCCAAGGTATCCAAAGCAGATGCTTGCTCATCACCGCGGTACAAAATAAAGTTTGTAATATCCCCATTTGGATTCCCTCTGGGGTCTAACGGGAATGACCATGAAAGGGCCACTTC
>Ga0209362_1002602_pt1 | contig 13193 bp, 17 predicted proteins | sample SaaInlV_165m_DNA_FD_184680 | JGI IMG/M metagenome (GOLD analysis project Ga0209362, IMG submission 184680) | Marine microbial communities from expanding oxygen minimum zones in the Saanich Inlet - Saanich Inlet SI037_S3LV_110m_DNA (SPAdes)... | ecosystem: Environmental > Aquatic > Marine >...
GGCCTCACACCGATTCAGCGTTAAGCTGATCGGCCAAAGTAGTTCCATACTGTCAGGATTAGACATCATTAGTGGCCAGTTCACACAGAAAATAAATTCTAAAATCTAATTTTCATAGATACAAATGCTTAATTCCATAATTTTCACAGATATTTTATCTTGAGACTTAGTTGGTTAGTCCCTGCATTTATTTTCATAATTATACCACTTCTTGGTTTCTATAATGTTGCATCAGGAAATTTTGTAGAAGATAGAATCATAGCTTGGGTTGTAATGATTGGAATGTTTTTAGCTGGAATTGCTTGTATTATTTTAGCTATTACTCAAGATGGAAGCAAGTATGTTACAGGTACGTTGATTAAAAAAAATTCAACACAAGATTATGAAACCCATGGAACTTTACCAAAAGGATATCATAATTCTGAACCTACTTTACCAGACATTAGTGATTATGATTCATTTTTTGATATTAAAAATAAAATTTGGAAAGTAAAAAATAGGGAGTTTCCTATTATTGAGAATATTTCTGAATCTGATTTGAAATGGTTTTCTGAAAAGATGGAGTTGGCAGGAAAAGTTAGTGCAGGAGAAATGGAGATGACCCAAGAGGAAGCTGATAAGATTGATGAGGAAGTCCGTGAAAAACTTTATCAAATTGAACTTGGAACAGATTATAAAACAATTCAATCATATCTAACCCAAGAAGAAGAAGGAAAATTATTTGGACTTTTATATAATTTTGTAACTCAAATTAAAACCATAGAAAATGCAAGTAATCATCCAATGTTTAATCCAATGTTACTACAATCTGAAGAATTAAACAAATTTGATTTAGAAAATAATTTTCAACGATATACATGGCAACAAGCTGAAGATTTAGTTGGTAAGTTATTTGAAAAAAAGAATTACACCGTAACTATCGGGGTTCCAACTTCTGATGGTGGAATAAAACGGCAAGGAGATTTTGGTATTGATGTTGAGGCCAAAAATGGTACAGAATATCTTGGAATTCAAGTAAAACATTGGGAGAATGATGTTGGGTTTGAAGATGTTGCCAAAACATTAGGAGTAGCACAAAAATTCAACAAAGTAATTATTGTTTCAACTAAATCAGGATTTACTTCACAAGCAAGAAAACATGCTGATGATAATCCCTATTTGATAGAACTATGGGATTCAAACAAGTTTAAAGATGAATTAAGAAATTATCTTTTAAAATAAGCCGTGATAGTTTTATTGAAGAGAGTTTAAAAAAAAGAATCTGAAATGGAAATAGAAATTATTATTCCAATTGTATCTGCTGCTATCGTTATTGGTACTATTGTTTATCATGCAAAACAAGTCAATCAATCAAAAGGTGCCACTTATGCTACAATTCTAACTCAAACTATGAGAGATGTGTATGAATTATACCGTGATGAAGAAAAATTACAAACAAAACATGAATGCGAAGTCCATGTTGTTCGTTGGTTGGATTGTTTAGCAGTTGTAACTAATTTGTATCATAAGGGGAAATTAAAAGATAAAGAACTTTTGGATTTTATTGAATATGACCTTACTGTTGCAAAAAGATACATGATTTGGTTTGATGAGCATAATCTTGGAAAAAAATATAATTCTGATGCAAATCGAATATGGACAAATCTAAAATTATATTTTGATGATAATTCTATTAAACCTGCTAGTGATGAAACATTACCAACACCTCTGAAAAATTTTAAAGATTTACCATGATGGTTTTTGTCTATGGAACTTTAATGGATGAAAAAATAAGATATGAGGTATTAGGTAGGAAAATCAATGGAATACCCACAATACTTGATGGTTATGATGGTTCGCAGACAATTACTATTGAAGATGAACCTTATTTAGCTGCAGAAAAAAATATTGAATGTTCAATCAAAGGACAAACAATTGAATTGACTTCTAATGAGATTTCCAAGTTAGATGATTATGAAACAGGTGCTTACAAAAGAGAAGAAGTAGAATTACCTGATGGAATTAAAGCATGGATATATCTCAATAAAAATTCTAAATAAATTCTAATTTTCATAGATACAAATCAAAATAATTATCTTAAACTAATCCTATTCCTTATCAATCCAAAAACAATCAAAATTATTCCTACAATTTCAAGCACACTAGCTAAAAGAACTAATTGTGATATCATTCTACAATTTTCCTGTCCTTTTTCCCCTGAAAATGCCTGACCAATAGCTCCTAGTGGACTTTTACATAATGTGTCCGCATCACTCATTGTCCATCCCATATCATTAATCGGAACAACAAATGCTATACTGCCAAAAGCCATTATTATAATTCCCAATATTACAAATCTTTTTGTACTTTTTTGTTTTCTTGGTGATGAAGAAATTATTTTTTCTTCATTTGTTTTTGTATGATTTAATGCTGAACCGCATTTAACACAAAAATTATGTTTCTCAAGATTCGACACACCACATTTCCAACAAAAAATATGCTCATCTGATTCCATTTTCTTATTCTAATCTACATTGATGATATTATTTTTAACCAAATATTCTATTCCGCCTACAAATTCATCTTCAGATAACTTTCCTTCTGACCACCAAATTGCATTGTTTTTAATCCAATCTGGAACAGGTTGACGTTTTCCTACTGCTTCATAGATAGAATCATAATCTGAATAATTTTCATCAAACCATTCTTTGTATGATGATTCTTTTTTGTATCTGTCAACATAACTTTGAGGGTCTTTTGTTTTATCTACAAATGAAGCAATCTCTTTTTTGGTTTTTGGTGGAGAATCCCCACTTTGTGCTAATTTACTTTGTAATTCATCAATTGTACTTTGTAGTTTTTTATTTGCAGATTCTAACTCTTGAATTTGCTTCTCTAACTCTTGAATTTTATTTTCATCACTAACACTTGGGGAATTTGTTTGTGATGTTACTGGTGGAGTTATTTCAACTGGGTCTGGTGTTGTTGATGTTGGTGTTGGTGCCGAGTAATTCAATTCCATCATAGAATTTATTTGAAATATCAATTCTGTTTCTTCATATCTCATAAAATCACTACTTACGAGTGATACAGGTAAACGAATTTCAAATGGTTTATCCTCAACTTGTTCAAAAACTAACCAACCTGCACCTACTGTTCCATATGGAATGGTATATTCTAGTTCGTCATATTCCTCATAAACATAGGCTGTTTTGGAAGATGTTCTATCTTGAATCAAGACACTAGAAAATGTTTCAACTGTTAATTCTAAATCATTACTGTTATTTTCAACAGTAAAGAAAACCCTAGTATTTTCTTTTGAATTTTGAATTTTTTCTACAGTTATTTTAGCGGAACTAAATTCTTGAGTTTGAGAAACATTTGATTCTGCTATTGTGGGATACATTGCCTCTAAACAACCAATTTCTGTATATTTTTCAACCCATATCCAAGGAACATCCCAATTAGCACCAAATCTATTTTCCAACTCTGTTGAACCTTGAACTTCACCTTCTATTATGAAACAATCTCCTATTGAAAATGAATTGTTTGATTTATCATGTACAACCCAAGCTTGGTTTTCTGTACCTTCTACACCACCTACTGTAAACACATAACCAATTGTATTTTCATAGACTTGTTTATTTTCAATACTCCCACTTAATTTTGCCCAAACACCTTCAAATCTTTCTGGTTGTCCTGAAATTTCATTAAAATACTGATTTGTAATCAAATTTTCTGCATTAGAATTTGGAATAATACTAAATCCAAATAAAATAAACATTATTGAAAATAAAAGTAATACTTTCACACTTTCAAAATCTTTCTGACATACATAAATTTTTCCATTAAATTCATCTTTGAATAAATATTACTAATTCTATTTTCAATAGATGAAATATCAAATTCTAAATACTTTGCGGGGAGAAAATAATAATATGCTAAGTAAGAAAGAAAAAGAATACCTACAAGGTAATCTCAAACTATCAAAGAACTACGAACACAAACTCATTCATTCTATCAAAAAGAAACTAAAAACACTCTACGAAGTAGATTTTCCATTACTCTCTAGGCGGAGAAATAACTCAGGGCTTGGGAAGCTGACGTCATACCAGACTAAACTAACTCCGCCTAGGTGACATTCATTAATTATGATTAAATATCTTGATTGTAAAATTATACTATGGATGCAAAATGCCCAGAATGTGAGAGAGTTGCAGTTTTAGATGATGAAGTAACTAAAGTAAAATGTCCTCATTGTAACTTTGAGGCAGACTATGATTCTTATCTTGAAATCATGAAAGATCAGGCAATGAACATGGCAGCTGATTATATCCCAGATAGATCAGGAATGTAATTACCAATAATTTCCCTTATCAGAACAATCTAGATGTGCACCACAGTTAGGACAAAACATGTGGCATGCTTGCATGTCCACCATTTTACCATCACACTTTGGACATTTGATATTTTCTCCCATATGACTATCTTTTTGAATATTAATTTAAAAATAATGTCCAAAGACTAATTAGTCGTTTGACTGTTTTTTCGAATACTTGACAAACTTCAAACTTACAATATCTGATATAAAGGGAAAATCTCTTTCAAAAGAACTCAAAGATAGTGATGCAAATCCGTTGTTAGGATTACAATTAGGAAATGAAACTGATGCTGCAATTGTAGGATTATCTGGAAAATTAAAACTCACAGGAGGAAGTGACAAATCTGGTGTTCCAATGAGAGATGATATTCATGGTGCAGCAAGAAAACGTGTTTTACTTTCAAAAGGTGTTGGTTTACAAGCTGCTGAAACTGGACAAAGAATGAGAAAGTTGATGCGAGGAAATACAGTATCTGAAGAAATTTATCAGATAAATTGTAAATTTGATGGGGAATTACCTGTTGAAGCACCTGCTGAAGATGCAGCAGAATCTACAGAAGAAAAAACTAAAGATAAAAAAGAATAACTTAACATAGACCAGTTCTACATTTTGACTCATGCATTGGAGAGAAACACTTCCTGATTGGTACATAAAAAAATATGGTTATCAACCATGTGTGAATATTGGAACTGCAGGACATGTAGATCATGGAAAAACTACTCTCATTCAAGCATTAACTGGTTCATGGACAAGTGTACATAGTCAAGAACTTAAACGTGGAATTACAATTCGTGTAGGATATTCTGATGCTGCATTTTACAAATGTAAAAGTTGTGAAGAACCTTTAGGATTTTCTACAACTCCAAAATGCAATAACTGTGGAAAAGAAAGTGAATTATCTAGAGTTGTTAGTTTTGTAGATAGTCCAGGACACGAAAGTTTGATGGCAAATATGCTTTCAGGTTCTGCATTGATGGATGGTGCATTATTAATGGTTGCAGCAAATGAAAAAGTTCCTAAACCACAAACAAAAGAACATCTTTTAGCTTTACAAACACTTGGGATTCAACAAATAGTTGTAGTTCAAAATAAAGTTGATTTACTTTCATACAAAGAAGCATTAACAAATTATCAAGATATCACTAAATTTGTAAAAGGAACACACGCGGCAAAAGCCCCTATAATTCCAATTTCTGCTCAATCTGGTTTGAATATTGATGCATTAATTGGTTCTATAGAGTCAACAATCAAAACACCAGAAAGAGATGAAAAAAAAGATACCGTAATGCATGTTTTACGTTCTTTTGATGTGAATAAACCTGGTATAAAATTAAAAAATATCAAAGGTGGTGTAATTGGTGGAAGTTTAGTTCAGGGAATTTTCAAAGTTGGAGATGAAATTGAGATTAAACCTGGAATTATCAATGAAAAAAAGAAATCATATGAGCCATTACTTACAGAAATAACTTCATTGGGAACTGCTGCAGGAATTGTCGAATCAGTAAAGCCAGGTGGTTTGGTTGCAATTGGAACAAAATTAGATCCATCTATGACTAGAAGTGATTCTTTTATTGGTTCAGTAATTGGAAAACCTGGAACATTACCTGAAAACTCTACCCAATTAAAATTAGAAATAAATTTGTTTGATTCTGCAGTAGGAATTACTGAAGATATTAAAGTTCAACCAATAAAAATTGGAGAATTACTTCGATTAAACATTGGAACTGCCCCAGTATTAGGTAAAGTTACTAAAGTAAAATCTAAAAATATAGAAATTGAACTTAGAAGACCTGCATGTATTTTTGAGGATGGTAACGTGGCAATTAGTAGAAGAATCGATGAAAGATGGAGATTAATTGGTGCAGGAATAGTTGGTTGAAGTAATCTGTGATACTAGTTTTTTAATTCATTTAGCAACAAGACGAATCAAAAATATAGATAATTTAGATGTGGAAATTGGTTCAATTTCTTTTGTTGTTCCTGAAGTTGTAAAAAATGAATTAATAAAATTACAAAATAATCCAGAAAAAAAACAAAATATAGACAAAACTCTAAATTTTATAAAAAAATTCAAAACAATTCCAATTCAAGGAAATTTTGCAGATAAAGAATTACTAAATTATGTGAAAACCAACAGGTCAATTATTGGAACAATGGATAAAGAACTAAAAAAACAAATAAAACAAGTTGGCAGTTCCATACTTTCTTTCTCACAAGATAAAATTATCTTAGAATCTTAGAAAAATTTAACTTAGACTTTTTATTGTACAATTAACATGAAACTAAAAAGTCCTGCTTTTGAGAATGGTAAAGTTATACCAAGAAAATATGGATATAAAACTGAAAATTTTAGCCCGCCACTACAAATTTCTGAAATTCCAGAAGGAACAAAATCACTAGTATTGATAATGGATGATCCTGATGCAATGGGTGCAGTTGGTAAAGTATGGGTTCATTGGGTTTTATGGAATATTTCTCCAAACACAAAAGAAATTTCTGAAAATTCAATTCCAAATAATTCCATTGAAGGTAAAACTGATTTTGATGAAGTTGGATATGGTGGACCTGCACCACCAGATAAAGAACATACTTACATTTTCAAACTTTACGCTTTGAATGAAACTTTAAATCTAAAAAAAGATTCTACTAAGGAGGAAATTGAGAAATCTATGAAACAATATATTCTTGATGAGGTAAAACTTGAAGGTAAATTTGCTCCATAATACCATCTAATTTTTGAATAAAAATTATTTTTCAAAAAGAGTAATAAACACAAGTAATCGATGAAAAATATTGTATTCTACTTCCACTTTATTTTCTATTGGAAATTTTGATTTTAAACTGAACCATCTTTTAATTATCGGGATACTTTCATTATCCTTTTCAATTTCAATGTTGATAAGATCTCAACCTGCCGATTATGGTTGGGAATTAAATGAATTTGATCCTTTTTTTAATTATAGGGCAACTCAATATCTTGTAGATAATGGAATTGATGAATATTTTCAATGGAATGATGAACTAAGCTGGTATGGTGCTGCTGTAACAAGAAATGTTTCTCAAACTTCCCAAGTCATGTTACATTTTACCGCTGCAACAACCTATTGGATTTTTGGTGGTGGTGGAGATCTTTATGATTTTACTATACTATTTCCAGTTATTTTTGGATCATTAACTGCTATAGTTGTTTTTGCTTTAGTTAGAGTTATTGGGGGAACTACTGCAGGTCTGTTTGCTGCATTACTCTTTTCAATTTCTTTACCAATTATTATCCGTGGTCAAATTGGTTGGTTCAAATCAGAACCTCTCGGTTTATTTTTTAGTTTTTTATCAATTTATCTTTTTTTAAGCGGAATTAATTCAAAAAATTACAAAATTATAATTCCAAAACTCATTGCTGCAGGAATTTTTATAATGTTTGCTTTATCTGCCTGGGGCGGAAACCAATTTTTCATTATACCAATGGGTGTTTTTTTTCTCACTTTACCTTTTTTACGAATAGATCATAAATTTCTAATTTGGGCAGTTCCTTTATTCACAATCTCAACAATTATCACATCTTTAGCATTTTGGGAAGAAAAAATAGAATCAAATTTTGTCATGAGTTTAGGAGGTATGTCATTAATTATACCCACAATTTTATTAGTATTCTGTATTGTTATTCAAAGTAAAAGTAGTAAAAATTACAAAAATAGAAATGGCTTATTTTTTATTGCTGTTGTCTTGATAATTAGCTCAGGTGTTGTTGTATTAAATGATGAACTTCAATTACTCCCACTACCTAGTCATCGATACCTAAATGCAGTTAATCCTTTTTTGACAACTACTGATCCACTTACAGATTCTGTTTCTGAACATGCAACTACTTCATTATCGCAATCTTTTCATTTCCATTCTGTATTAATGCTCTTTGCAGGACTTGGAGTTTGGTTAATAATAAAAAATCCTGAAAAGTTTAATTTTATAAAAAAAGATATGATCTCTTTTTCATTAATTCTTGGATTGATTGGTGTTTATGTTAGTTCAACATTTGTACGATTAGAGGTATTTGCATCTTTAGGAATAATCATTTTATCTTCTTTAACTTTATCTATATTTTTGAAAGAAATTTTTTCCAACAAAATAGAAAATAAAAAATCCAGAAATTTTGTTATAAAATTATCTATTATAGTTGGATTATTTGTGTTGATATCTATAACACTAATTTATCCTACCAATTCAAATATTTTAACAGTTTCACAAAATCCCCCTACAATTATGAACGGCGGATCTACATTTTCTGTGAGTACTACTGATTGGCTTGATTCAATGGAATGGATAAAAAATAATACTTCAGAAGATGCAGTAATTGGATCATGGTGGGATTATGGTTATTGGATTCAAACTAAAGCTGAACGTGCTTCATTAGCTGATAATTCTACTTTAATTGATCATATAATTAAAAGAATAGCATCCATTTTCACCAGTTCTCCTGATGAAGGGTGGAATACATTACGTGAAATGGAAGCTGATTATTTTCTAATTTTTGTTACTGGTAAGAGATTAACTACAGATTATAATGATCAACCAATGTATCTTTTACAGGGAGGTGGAGATGAATCAAAAAAATATTGGTTCATGAAAATTGCTGAAGAACCATTAACTAAATATTTACATTCTGATGGTATGAGTGGAACTGATTATTTTTGGAATGAAACAATATTGGGAAAAATGATACCCTTTACACCTTTGACTTATGTACATCTACAAACTAATCAACAATCACAAATTTATCAGCCAGGATTTACCCCAGTTTATGTTAAAGATATTAAATTTCCGATAGATGAAGATGGTCCATTAAAATTAGTATACACTTCACCTAGTTTTGATACTGAAAAAGGTGGAACATTAATTGGAGTATTTATTTATGAAATTAACAAAGACTATGTACCATTAAATTAATTATATCTTTCAGCCAGTCTATACCTCATGTATTTATCATCAGGTGAAAATTTTGCTGGATGTGCAGAAATTGTTTCTTCATTACATTTTGAGCATTTTTCTTTAAGTGTATACTGATAACATTTAATACATTTTCTTAATTGAAATTTCATTTTAATTGTCCCTTGTTTTCTTTGATTCTTCTCTATTAAATACAAATGTCCCTTTTTTCTTTTCTATGTTACTTTGAATTTCAGTAATGATTGGTTTTAATAATTTTTCAGCAGATTTAAAATCTTCTGAAGTCATTGACAATCTGTATTTTGGTGCTCCCAAATATGTGATATCTATTGCAGAATTTTTTTTTAGAACATCCAGTAAAACTTTCTTAATAATTTCTATTCCATCTGATTTACTATTTGTGATTTCCATTATCCCTCTAATCTCAACTGATGGTAATTTTATTTTTGAACATATTTCTTCAATTACGGTTGTAGTTTTTTTTGCTAGTTTGAGTTCCTTTATAGATTCTATCCCATTCCTTCCGATTTCAATAAATGCATCATAAACTGAATCAAATTTTAAATAAATATTATCCTCTAATTTTTCTATTTCTTCATCTGTTAATTTTGTTTTTTCTTGAACATTTTGTAGTAATGTTTTACCTTTTTCATATTTTTTAACTTCTTTCAATTTTTGCTTTTTCTGATCTTTTGAAACTTGTTTTAATGAAAGATCAATATCTCCTCTTTTAGTATTCACTTTTTTTACTAGCAGAACTTTTTTCTCACCATCTTTGACAAATCTACTTACTGATCTTATCCAACCTGGAGCAATCTCTGAAATATGTAAAAATCCTTGAATCTCATCATATTCATCTAATGTCACATATGCACCATGATCCATTACTTTGGTTATTGTAGCAAGAATAATCTCTCCTTGCTCAGGCATTTCTTGAATTTCAGTAGACATTTCTTCTAAAACTTTCTCATACGTAAATTAATGTTGCTCGTTAGAAATCAATTCCTTTCTTTGCTTTAATTCCTTGTTGAAATGGATGTTTTATCTCTCTCATTTCTGTTACAAGATCAGCAATTTCAATAATTTCATCTTTAGCATAATTGCCTGTAAGTATTAAATCCACATTATTTGGTTTTGATTTGATAATGTCTAGAACATTATTTATTGAAATTAGATTAAGATTAACTGCATAATTTATCTCATCTAAAATTACAATATCATAGTTTCCTGATTGAATTTTTTCATTACTGATTCTAACTGCCTCTTTAGCAATCTTTTGATGATCTTCTTTTGGACTTTTATCATCAATTATTCCAACAAATCCTTTACCAACTGCTACCATTTCAAATTCTGGTTCAAGTCTCTTTGATGAATCCATTTCCCCATAATGCCATGAACCTTTGATGAATTGAATCATACATGTTTTCTTTTCATATCCAGTTGCACGTAATGCAATGCCTAAAGCTGCAGTTGTTTTTCCTTTACCTTTTCCAGTATAAACAATCGTTAATCCATCTTTTTCCATAAATTATACTTGATGAATCTCACTAAAAACATTGAGGATTTTCTAAAATCTATCAATTTAAATAAAAAATGATTCAAGTCATGCAAATTGAGAATTCCTAGAATTGTTATTGCAGGTGCTACTAGTGGAGTTGGTAAAACATCAATTACATGTTCAATCATCCATTCTTTACAAAAACATGGATTTTCTGTTCAACCATTTAAGGTAGGACCTGATTACATTGATCCGGGATATTTATCAAGTATTTCAAAACATGAAACATACAACTTGGATGTTTGGTTGATGGGCAAGAACCAACTTTTGAATAGTTTTATTTCAAATTCCCAATCAGATGTATCTGTAATAGAAGGAGTAATGGGATACTATGATGGATTTGGTGGTGATTCAAATTATGCTAGTACGCATCATGTAGCATCATTAACAAAATCATCTGTATTGTTAGTTCTAGATGCAAGTAAAACTTCTCGATCTATTGCTGCAACTGCACTTGGTTTTGTAAAATTTCATAAAAATTCTCGTATTTCTGGAATCATTTTAAACAAAATAGGCAGTAAAAAGCATGAAATATTGTGTAGAACTGCATTAGAAAAAATAAGAATTCCAATTATTGGGGTAATTCCAAAAAATCCATTACTTAACATGTCATCAAGACATCTTGGATTAATTTCTACATTAGAGAGTAAAACTCTCAAAACACAAATTCAAAAAGTTTCAAAAATTATTTCAAATCATCTTGATATCAATGAAATAATTAAAATTATAAAAAATTCATCTGATCTAACTAAAAAACCAAAACCCTTAATCAAAAAAGTAAAAACTACAATTGCAGTTGCACTTGATACCTCATTTAATTTCTATTATCAGGATAATCTAAAAGCATTACAGCGTGAAGGTGCAAATTTAAAATTTTTTAGTCCTGTAAAAGATAAAAAAATTCCAAAGTGTGATGGACTTTACATTGGTGGTGGATTTCCAGAAATTTTAGGTGACTCTCTTTCAAAAAACCAAATCATGAAAAAATCAATAAAGAAATTATCTGAAGATAATCTCCCTATCTATACTGAATGTGGAGGATTAATGTATTTGACAAAATCTATTTTATCTGGAAATAAAAAATACAAAATGATTGGTCTTTTTGATGCTGAAACTAAAATGACAAAGAAAATGAGACTTAATTACACCAAAGGTAAAATTATCACAAAAAACCCATTATCAGAAAAACTACATACTTTTCATGGTCATGAGTTTCATTACTCACAATTGGATTCTGTATCATCTGACTCAAAATTTGCATATACTTTAGAAATTGGTGAAGGAATTAAAAAACATCAAGATGGATTAATTCAAGATAACACATTAGCATCTTATGGTCATCTGTATTTTGATAGTTCAGATTATGCACAAATTTTTGTTAAAAATTGTATAAAATATTCAAAGAGATGATTGTGCTCTAATTAATTTAAAAATTGCATTAATTGTTGCTGAAACTGAGGAACTGCCTCCCTTTCTCCCAATATTGGTGATAAATGGGGCACCTTCTAACTTTGATAATTCTTCTTTTGATTCAGCAGCACAAATGAATCCAACTGGAATTCCAATTATTAGAGCAGGTTTTACTATCCCTTCTTTGACCATCTGGATTACCTCTTGAAGAGCAGTTGGAGCGTTTCCAATTGCTACAACACCCCCGTTAATGTCAGAAATTGCTGCCCTCATTGATACTTGTGAACGAGTTTTACCCTCTTTTTTTGCCAACTCCATAATTTCTGGTTTTGAAATATTACAAACTATATCGTTTTCAAAATCTTTTGGATTTTGTTTGTTCATTCCACCAATTACTCCATTGACATCAACTACTATACTACAACCATTTTTCAAAGCATTCATGCCGCTTTGAATTGCATCTTTATGAAAAATTAATTTATTTTTATCTGCAAAATCAAAATCTGCTGTTGAATGGATAATTCTTCTAACAATTGGCCATTCTTTTTCATTAAATTCATGTGATCCTATTTCATCTTCTATCATTTGCATACTTGCATCTTCAATTGATTGGCCTTTCTTAGTCTGCATCTTCTACCTCTTTTGCTCTTTCTAATATTAAATCTACCATTTTTTGATCTGTTCCTATATGTTTTGTAATGTATGCTTTCTTTATGGTAGATTTTTCAAGTGCTGGTATCAAATCATTATTAATATCAGTTTTAACATGTGCACCCTCATGAAGAAAATAAAAAACAATTATCAATACTTTGGGATTGTCTTTTTCACATTTTTTAATTCCTTCAAAAATATCAGGTTGTTCTATTTCTAACCAACATCTACTAACATTCCTGTATGAATCTGTCAATTCATTTACAATGTAA
>Ga0209362_1002603_pt1 | contig 13192 bp, 8 predicted proteins | sample SaaInlV_165m_DNA_FD_184680 | JGI IMG/M metagenome (GOLD analysis project Ga0209362, IMG submission 184680) | Marine microbial communities from expanding oxygen minimum zones in the Saanich Inlet - Saanich Inlet SI037_S3LV_110m_DNA (SPAdes)... | ecosystem: Environmental > Aquatic > Marine >...
ACTGCTGACTCGTCTAGCGCGGATAAAAGACTAGTCATCGAAAAGTTCGCATAGGGATCGAGGCTAGAACTGAAAAGTCAATCCCAGTTTGGCGATGGACTCAGTCTTGTAGGTACGGAACCTCTCGAGTTCTCGATTATCACCCTTGTCGAAACCTTTGTTGAAGACAAAGAAAAGGTCATTGCCCGATTTCAAGATGTAGCGAAACCGGTTGTTAATTCCGATCCTTTCGGACTGGTTGTCGTATTGGACAATGCTGTTGAAGGAGAGTCGAGTATTCGGCGTGATGCGCACACCGAGAGAACTGGTCCAGGCATCGAAGTCACCCACCGTCAGCTCGGCCGAGGTGAGACCTCCTCCCAAGTTGAGTTGCGCGTGCTTTGAAGGACGCCATGAAAGTCCGCTTCCGATCTTGAATGCCTTGCCGGCGTAATAGTCGCCGTAACCCAACTCCAGTTCACCGAAGACCGGACGATTCGTACTCGACTGATATTCGAGTTCGAATTCAATCCCTCGATAGTCACCCGCAGCAAGGTTCACCCCGTCCACGATCTCGAAAGTTTCATTCAAGACCTCGCGCTCGAATTCAAACTCCACGCCGAAACTGTCTCCGGCAAGGGTACGCAGCTCGATCATTTTCAATTCGACCTCCTCGGAATCCAAGCTGCCGTTCAGGAGATCGTAGCGCGTATATTCGGCGCCCACAGAAATATCATCGAGCCAATCACTGTCCGGTTGGTCGAAGGCATAGGAAAAATCAATGGATGAAGATTGCCCTCCCCGTCGACGTACAAAACCAAGGGCAGGCTCAAAGTCCTCTCCCGTGCGCACCCAATGTCCACCCATGCGAAAAGGATAATTCGGAAAAGAAAACCAACTGCCCACAACGTCGTCAGAACCTTTCACTTCATCGTTGGTGCTCATGTAAAAACTGTGCCATGACACGCTTTGTCCCTGCCACCACTCGCTCGCCCGCAAATTGAGGTCCACCCCGACCAGATGATTGTCGAGATTATCCTGCGGGTCGCCGTAGGTTAAGATGGTTCCAATCTTCGACTCTTCCATGAGGTCATAGGTAAAACGACTAACGAAAACCTCGTCAGAGTTCAAGCTATCGTGATTGTCTAGACGCATGCCCAACACACCGATTCCCAACGGCCCATGTCTCCCCGTGATCTTAGCCCCGCCGACAACATCGATCTTTTTGCCCTCAGTGGATAGACCGATAGTCCGAGAATGAAAGGCCAAAGGGCTCTTGTCTATTCCACCAAAGGAGAAGTGCTCTGCTCCCTCGAGGAAGAAATCTCGTTTTTCCGGAAAAAAGAGCGGAAAACGAGTTAAGTTGACCTTCTGCTGATCGACCTCTGTCTCGGCGAAATCCGTATTATAGGTGAAGGTGGAGGTCAAACTGGGGGTCATTCGGTAGAACAGATCGAACCCGGCATCGAATTCATAATCGTCAATCGCCCCCTCCGACGTCCACTTACTGGATAGGTAAGGCTTGAAATCGATCCCCTTGCCCGATTCCACTCCCAGCAATCCGTCGATTCGTCCGGCTTCCTCCAGCGAAAACCATTGCCTGTTGCGAGTGAAGCCCACCCACCGCGAACGTTCTTGATTGCGAGAAAACCAACGACCAAAGTCTATTCGCCATTCATCCGAAGATGAATCGAATGGGATACTTCGGAAAGGTATGGCGAACTCCGCCGTCCATCCCAGTTCATCCCGGTGAGATCGTACCTCCCATATGGTATCCCAATCCATATTCGGGCGACGCATGTCGGAATTGATCAAAGCCTCGCCCTTGGCTCCGTTTGGGTTGGTTCGAAAATAATAGCCTTCCCGACTTCTTTGAAAAGGGTCCAGCAGGACAAAAAAATAGTCGTCTCCCTTCACCGGGGCATCGCGCTGCATGACGCCGGCCCGAATCTTGTCGGGTTGAGAATCAAAGCAACGGACACCAATGTAGAGAACCTTTTCGTTCCGACAAATCCTCACCTCCGTCTTTTCCGTCGCGAGTGCTCCTTCCTCGGGACGCCGCTGACGGAAGTCCTTCGCCAAGGCAGCCTCGAGCCAGCAGTCATCGTCCAGTTTGCCGTCTATCTGAGGAACTTCATTAATCTTCGGAATGGTAAGTAGTTTTACCTCTTGCCCAAAGAGGGCAGTCGCCGAAAACGCAAGGACTGCAAAACAAAAAAGGTGAAAGAAAAAAAAGATCATAAATCTGAGAGGACAAAAAATGGGAGCCGATTGAGCAAGGCTCAAAACGAGGCGACCTTGAACACAGATCAAATCAATAAGCTGTTAGTCCGTTACGCCCATGATGAATTCGAGCAGAGCAATCGTCATAAAGTTCTCCCTTCAATCTTTCTCTTTTCCTTGACCGTGCTTCCCACCCTTTCCTTGGTCGCGTTTCCCGCCTTTGCCACCTTTTCTCTTGCTCACGGCAGTCGGGTCGAAAGAAGGGTTTGGACCAGAAGTAAGCGCTGCTCCCGTTTCTTTCCACCAGGCAAACAATTCCATTTCCAAAAGTTCTTTCTCCCGGACTTTTGATTTCGAAAGATCGTTCGTCTCATTTGGATCTCGGACAAGGTCGTAAAGTTCGGATCGTTTGTCCTCGAAGAAATGGATCAGCTTGAGGTTACCCTTGCGTATAACGCTAGAGGGGGAACCTTTCCCGATATAACACGGGAAATGCCAGAACAGGCTTTCACGCTCAAGTGACTTTTCGCCTCGAAAGAGTGGGACCAAACTCATACCGTCCGGTCGATGAGAAGGCTCGTGGGACAATCCGGCCAGTTCCACCAAAGTGGGGTAAAAATCCATTCCAACGACAACCTCTTCACAGGCTTGCCCACTTGCCTTCACGCCATATCCCCATACGGCTGCAGGCACCTTCAAACCACCCTCGTAGAGCGATCCCTTGCTCCCTTTCAGAGGTGAGATACGGGAGGGAATTCCGCCATTGTCGGAAGTAAACAAAACGGTGGTGTTTTTTGCGATACCTCGCTTCTCCAAGTCGGCCATTATCCGCCCCACGTTGCGGTCCAACGCTTCCACGCTGGCCAAGTATTCGGGATCGATTTTCGAGTCGTCAAGGGCTTGGAGCTTTCTTTGATACTTGGCAAGCAAGTCGGCCGGAGGTTCGAATGGAGCGTGAATCGCATGATAGGGCAGATAGACAAAGAACGGTCGTCCACCGGCTTGGTCAATGAACTCGAGGGCCTCGTCCGTGAAGTCGTCCGTAAGATAGGAACCGTCTTGCTTCAGGTAACGGTGTTTTTCGTAACCCAAGTCCTGTGGACGCAGAAACAAATCGAATCCTTGACCCGTCGGCGTAACGGGCGAGTTTTTCCCGCGACCGAGGTTCCACATACCGAAGCAACCCGTCGCGTAACCGGCTTTCTTCAAGACCTCGGCCACTGTCACGATCTCCGCGGGCATTGATTCGCTGCTTCTCGCCGAAGTGATCTTATGGTGAGGAGAACCGGGTGCATGCCTTTCATCCACAACCGTGTAAACTCCGTGCCGTGGTGGATATTGTCCAGAAAGCAGGCAAGCTCTGGATGGAGCGCAGTTGGGTGCGCTTGCATATGCGTTCTTAAAAACTACCCCCTGCTTTGCATAATGATCGAGGTGTGGCGTTTCAGCAATTTTTTCTCCAGAAAACCCGACATCCCGCCAGCCCATATCGTCAATAAATATAAGAATGAAATTTGGTTTATCGCCAACGGAGGTGGATCTAGATGCAGGGTTAAATGGTGCAGCGCTTGGTGAACGCTCCGGTGGAGACGCTCGGCGGGCATCATCGGGGCGAGATTTTTTACCTCTGCCTCCCTTGCCCCCTTTTCCCTTACTAGCACCCCCGCCAGGCCCACGGGCTTCCGCCGCCTTGAGTTCGACAGGAGTCAATCGCCCATCTCCATTGGTATCGACCTTGGTCACGAATCGAAGAAAAAATCCGCTTAACTCGGAAGCAGATATCTTGGCATCGCCATTCCGATCAAACTCCTTTGCGTGACCCCGGATAAATCCACCCATGGGAGACTTCGGCCCATCCCCACCCCTCCTTTCGATTTCAGCGAAGTTAAGGTAACCGTTACCATCGCGATCATAGGCCGAAAAAACCTTCTTAGCCTCCGCAGAGACTTCCTCTGAGGAAACGACACCGTCGCCGTTTGTGTCCAGTTCACTGGCATGGGCCACGATCCATGGCTTGCGGGCCTCGCCCTTGGGCGGACCTTTTCCCCCGCCACCAGGCCGCTGCTTTTGTCCAGGGCCTCCGCGACCGCCTTGGCCACTCCCGTCATCTCGCGATCTCGGATGATGGGTTTCCGTCCTGGTTCCCGACGAATCGACGAAGGTAAAGGTAACCGAACCATCAACGGCAATCAAGTAGTTGACCTGCCGCCTCTCGCCATACACCTCATACGCCAAGCTGTAACTGTTCGGCTTCGGGGATGCGAAACCGGTTATCTTGGCGCCCTTGAGCCCGGGCAAGGACGGTCTGACCCCTTGAGCTCGTGGCTGTGGATCAACCTGGCCCTCTCGTTCAACGACTTCGCCATAAAATCCGCCGTTCAAATAAGGATAAGTTTTCGTAGCATGATAATGGTAATTCCCTTTTGAGTCCTTGTGTCCGTTCAGCCAATCAAGGCCTTTGGCCACCGAACCATCCGGTTCCAAGTAGCCGTATATTGGATAACCGTCCAAGGCATAGGCAACCGGCTTGCCCTTGCCCACGGTTACCTCCAGATGTACCGGGGCGACGTGATAATGGTAATCGTCGCCCCGACCGCAATGACCACCCCACTTGTCAAGTTCGCCCGCCAACAAAGTATCGGTTTTGCCATTATTCTTGATCGGATTGAAAATGGGTACGCCATTTGCAGCCAGTGCAATGGCTCCCCGAAAGAAATTACTCTTCGCCGACATAGGATGTTCTGCAGGAACCGGACGGAGCGGAATGCGCCAAGCGTTGCCTCCTATGTAAGGTTGAGGCAGAGGGACTTGCTGTTGCCAAGCCGTGATCCCCTCCATCATGCCGTGGTCGGGCATGCCGTTTGACTCGACGAAGAGGTAATCATTGTCCCAACGCAGTTTGAGATTGTCTCCGAAGGCCTTGAACGGGAGAGCCGCGGCAGGGGCTTGGACCGAACCCGCAGCGGGCCGACGAACGGGAGGATTTCTCTGGGCTTCGACGAAGATCCTATCTTCCTTGCTCAGTCGATTGAGACTGTTGGTCAGTTTAGTTCCGTCTTTTTTTTGCAAGGCAACAAGCGAAGTTGCTAAGGGGATCTCGATGTGAGGCTCACCGCTTGAATCGGTCCTAATTCGCAAAGGGGCGGAAGATTCTCGCTCAACCTCGGTATGATGGTTGGGGTGACCATGGGAAATACTTGTCAAACCCGTGAACAAGGCAAACAGTGTGGTTATCGTAGATATACTTGTTTTCATGATTAATTCCTCGATTCGGTTATTCGTTCAAGATAGGAAAAACCTTTGGTTGGCTACCATTGGAAGGGCGATCCACCCGACGTCGAAAAATGATCGTGTTGTCCAGTTCGAGGTCTGCCGTCCAGATGAATTTCGCTCCCTTGAAATCGACATCGTAGAAAGGTTGCTTGGGTCCGACCTGTTCTTCCGCGAACTCCTTAGCGTTGGCCCAGGATGAATCGTCGAATGCCACCGCATGCCAATCCTTGGGGATCGGGATGCGGGAAACCCGTGGATTCTTGACCTCGCCACCGATCGGACCATGGAAGAAGTTCTTGGCTTTCCAAGAGGAGTCAGTGACGGTTCCGTCCGAAAACTTCAGGATGAAGCCCCCGTCCCCAATGTTGGTATTCTTGTACTCCATTGCGGTTTGGGGATCCGCATTGTCCTTGGCCATCACGGCGATGGTCATGGGATACTTCGGCAACAGGTTCACCGAGATGACGTTGTGCGGAATGAACTTTATGGAATCAACCGCCACCATCTCACCATTGACATATAAGACGAACCAATTGTCGGCGTAGACGTTTGCCTTGATCGTATCCTCGATGCGAGGTTTGCCCAGACCGCCTCCGGGGCGTTGCTTGCCTCCCTTGACGCTACGACGCTTGCCGGGTGGCTTGGGCTTTGGCGTATCAACCGCCACAATGAAATCCTCATCCGAGGGATTGGGATTGTCAACCGACATGACCGGCAAAGCCAAGCAGGAAGACGTAAACATCATCAGTAAAGGGGGAATCGTTTTATTAGTTTTCATAAGATTGCATCTCTTCACTTGGCTTTCTCTCGCTCTCCCTTGCCACCCTTCTTGCCTCCTCCTTTATCTCCTTTCTTCCCCTTGCCTTTGGACATCTCAGGAGGATTCGCAGGGTCGTATTTCGGGTTGGCTTTGGGCAGTTCGGCACCAACTAGGTCAAGGTAGAGATTGAGACGGTTGTGCAAGCGGATGGTTTCTTCAGGCATACTAGCGGAGAGGTCGTTCCTCTCGAAAAGATCCTTCGATAAATCGAACAGGCTCAACTTCCCCGTCTCGTAAAACTTCATCATCTTCAAATTGCCCAGAAAAATGGCAGAATGAGGGGTATCTCCTTGATAATGTGGGAAATGAAAGACAAGTTCTTGACGCGGTCGCTTAACCTCTCCTTTCCCTGTCGCGAGCAAGGGCAGGATGCTCCCGCCTTCGATGCCCTCGGGCAAAGCCTGCTTCACACCTGCGAGTTCGCAGAAAGTCGGGAAGAAATCATACCCCACCACGCGTGAATGACAAAAGCTATTGGGCTTTATGCCGGGGCCTCTGATGATAAGCGGGACGCGGATTCCACCTTCCCAGACGCCGCCTTTGCCTCCGCGCAAGCCACCTTTCTTTCCACCACCACCGCTCGCACCATTGTCAGCCATGTAAATGAGGTATGTGTTCCCACCGATTCCCAACCTCTCGATACCGTCCATCACCAGTCCGACACCGGTGTCAAGATCCTCCGTGATGGCAGCGCGGAGAATCCTCTTGTCGTCTCTTCCACCATTTGCGCCAAAGTACTTCTGTTTGGTTTCTTCAAATGCGTTCTCGGGGTAATGCAAGGCGTGATAAGAAAGTTGAATAAAGAAAGGTTTTCCCGTCTTGACGCTTTTCTCCATGAACGCATTGGCTCGACGCCCCATGCCAAAAATATCGACTGGATTGGGATCCTTGAAGGGTGCCGCGTCCTTGTTGCCCGTGTCACCGTCGTGCTCGTCGTAACCGTGTTTCCCTGGCCCGTCTCCGGCAAGGTGCCATTTGCCGTAATGCGCGGTGGCATAGCCTGCTGTCTTGAGCATTTCTGCGATGGTCACCTCATCGATCGACAAATTCTTGCTGATTGCGGGGGGGATCAGCTTGAATCCATCCTCGGCTCTCATGGTTGGGGCGGCCTTGGTCCAACGCATCCGAGCAGGGCTTTTTCCCGTCTGCAGACTCACCCGAGTCGGCGAACAAACGGAAGCAGGCGAATATGCAGCGGAAAATCGCATTCCCTGAGCAGCAAGCTTTTCAAGGTTCGGGGTATGAAAAAGGTCGCCCTTGGACTCGGGTACTTGATCATGCATGGCAACGGACAAGCCACTCCAGCTTTGATCATCGGAAAGAAGGAAGACGATGTTTGGTTGTGATGCAAGAAGCGCAATAGGCAATAAGGCAGAAAAGAAGGTGAGGATCGTTTTCATTGTTGTTTTTTTGAAGTGCGAACTTCTCGCTCGGGTTCATGATGATGATCGTGAGAAAAGAATTTCTCGGAATAGGCCGATTCGGAAACGAGATTCAATTCAACCGCCTTGGCTCCTCCACGGGCACGGGGCATTCCCTGTAGAAGCAAACGACGAATAACCCAACTTTCCTGATCGACCCACAATTCCATAACCTTAGGCCCGCGTACCGAGACGGACTCCTTTTCGCATCGCAGCCCCAAAAGCGATCCGTTTGCTGGATCCTGATCAATAACTTGCAAGTTATATTTGTCTTTCACTTCGTGGAGAAAAACCGGAAGATTCACAAACGAGGCCGATTGATGATGACCCGGAACACTTCCCAAGAAACGATTCAAGTCAGAACTCACGTGAACCGGACCGTCTTCACGCATAGCCCAACTCTGCACCCCGTCACACCCACTGGTCCTAAGATATCCGTTCGTAAGTTTGCGAATAAATACATATCGGTCTCGTCCGCCCACGATCAAGGTCGCCCCGTTCAGGTCTTCCTGTTGCCCTTTAGCGGCATTGCTCGAATCTAAATAAACCTCCAAAACGGAAACGGCATATCTTCTTTGCGAAAGTTTCTCGCTCGAAGAAATGACTTTATCGAATGAGTCGGCTAGAGCTTGCCCCCCGCCACCACGCGACACAAAGAGCAAGGCGACCAAGCAAACAGCAACTGCAGCTAGCCAAGGAGCATACTTGTTAAGAAAAAGTAACTTGCGGGATTCTCCCGACCGAGACTCATCCCATCTATCCACGGCATCAAGCGCGGCCCTTATTTGCCTCTCTTTGTTGAATTCAATATTCTGCGACTGCTCGACAAGCAAACCATGCACCACGAGTCTTTCCGCGATCTCGCCTTCTCTACCCTTAGGTACGGAAGGAAGAGATTGGTCATTCGAGGAACAATCATCGTTTAACCAAGACTCGAAAACTTGATCGAAATCGGAATTCTTCACGCTTTTCTGGTCTCCACAAACAAAGTTCCTTTTGATTTCAGGCACTGAGCGAGCAAGGCTCGCCCCCTTTGCATTCTCTTCTTACAAGCCTCCAAAGAAATCCCGGCCCATTCGCTAACCGAGTTGATCGACTCCTGTGAAAAGTACTTTTTCCGGATTACCGACCTGTACTTTCCGGGAAGAGCTTCCATGCAGGTGTGCAAGGCTTCGACTTTTTCTTCCCAAGTGTCACCGGGTTGAGAATTGATAGCCTCAAAATGAGCATCCATCAATATGTTTATCTTCTCTGACATGCAGAACGGAAAACGAGATTGCTTTCGAAAATGGGACAGGGTGACCCGATGGGCTATCCCCCTCAACCAAGGTCCAAAAGGACGATTCAAGTCGAAATCGGGGAGACGCTTCCAAGCAACGAGCATGGTTTCCTGAAACAAATCATCCACGACTGTTTGCTCCCTGATTCGGGAGCGTAGAAAAGCATTCAGCATCCGTGCATTTTCTCGCACGAGAATTTCAAAGGTTTTGTGTTCGTTTGTTTTCAAATACAACTAGGAGAATGGAATTCAAATTTGGTCATACCTTTAATTGAACAAACAGAAGGGAAAGGGGACAAAATTTTATTCCCCAAGTCGATATTCCAACCAAATGCGCCGGATTCCAGCTATCCTAATCAACCCATCCATCATGGAGGAACATCCCACATGACCTACAAGAAACAAGGGGATGGCTCATTTTTAGCAACCGATCCAATGAACCGAAAAAACAAGTGCGCGACTAGCTCCAATTTAATGCCCAGATAAGCTCGATATACGTAACCAGTTTGAAATGTGCAGCCTCTGCTTAATCGCCGATATGGAGAAAGGGATACTTAATACGAGAAAGATCTACAATTCCGACCCTTAGCAACCCTTGACGAAACTGAGGCCAAGCGCTCGCCGCCGCTCCAAGAGAACTGCTGCGAACAGCGTATAGCTTCTTGTCCCAACAACCGACGTAAACCGTTCCATCGGAACCAATGGCAGGCGACGACTCGACGTTACCTCCCATAACCACGGACCATTTCTTAGCGCCCGTCTGCCCATCCAAGGCATAAAAGCTCTTGTCCTCCGATCCGACGTACACCACGCCGTCCCGACCAACCGCAGGAGACGATCGCACCTTGCCCTTCGTCTCGAACTGCCAAAACTTAGCGCCTGTCTGACCATTCAGAGCGTATACCTTCTTGTCCTCCGATCCTACGTAGACGACATTACCCGTTCCGACGACAGGAGAACCTTCCACGTTTCCTCCCGTCTTGAATTCCCACTTTTTGACACCAGTTTGTCCGTCCAGAGCGTATACTTTGTCATCCACGGAACCGAAGTAAACCGTACCGTCCAAACCGATAGCGGGTGAGGAACCAATCCGCCCCTGTGTCTTGAATTCCCATTTTGTCTCACCTGTTTTCCCATCCAAGGCAAAAAGCTTCGTATTGAGAGATCCGACATAGACAGTACCGTCCAAACCGATGCTCGGAGAAGAACCCACGTCTCCTATTTTAGCAGTCCACTTCTTGTCTCCCGTCCTTCCGTCCAATGCGTAAAGATGATCATCCAAAGAACCTACGATCACGCTGCCGTCCTTTCCAATCGCAGGAGATGAGTAGACTTTGTCTTCAGTCAGGAATTCCCACTTCTTGATTCCAGATTCTCCATTCAGGGCATAGACTTTCTTGTCCACCGATCCCACGTATACGGTACCGTCACTCCCGATCGCAGGAGAGGACAGCACTTCGCCACCAGTAACGAACTCCCACTTTTTCTCTCCCGTTGCCCCATTCAAGGCATAGACCTTCTTGTCCACTGATCCAACGTACACTGTTCCGCCTTCTCCGAGGGATGGTGATGAACGTACGGGAGAACCCGTCTCGAAACCCCAAACCACCTCGCCCGGTTCACTTGCCTCTGCGACAATAGACGTCAGTATTCCGGAAATCCAAATGAGCGGAAGTATTCGCATCTTCAAACGCCTAATTCCCTGACGATCACCAGTTCGACGCTCTGAAATAAGCGACATAGGAGGATTGGCCTGAAGGCAAATGGCAATGATACGTCTTAAACATGAATTCCTAAAGTAATCGAATCCAATATAAGCGAGATACACGCAAGGGAAAACTCAATGCTTGAAATTTAAGGTTCGCCAAAAAGAAGGAGAATTGGATTCTGTTATTTTTCACCCAAAACACTTCCCCTTCCAACATGAAATTCCGAAATCCTCTTTCCTCCCTTTTCGCCTCAATGGCCCTTATTGCAGTTGTTGCATGCTCGATGCATGCTGAAGAAATTCGCCATTCCTTCATCGGAGTCGGCAAAGCCAATAAAACCGTAATCGTCGGTGAGGACGGTAAGATTGAATGGCGAATCGACCTGCCGGCAAGCGATGGCTGGGTACTACCAAACGGCAACGTATTGCTGGCCCTCTACGGGACCAAGGGTTTCCCAACGGGCGGAGTGGTGGAGATCGATCGCAAGACCAAGAAATTCCTCTTCGAGTACAAGGGCGGACAAAAGGAAGTCAGCACCGTCGTACCTCTTGCTGACGACAAGTTCCTTGTCTCTGAACTCGGACCCGAACCGCGAGCGATAGTCATCAACCGAAAGGGAGAAACCCTGCAAACGACTCCCCTCGCCTGCCAGAAGAAGAACGCCCATATGCAAACACGAATGCTGCGAGTTCTTCCGAATGGAAATTACATTGCCCCCCATCTGCTCGACTTCGCGGTCAAGGAGTACGAACCGAAAACGGGCAGGGTACTGAAATCCTTCCCCACGGACGACCGTGGTCGCGAAAAGCGCGACTGGCCTTTCACCGCCATTCGCCTGAAGGACGGCAACACCTTGATCGGTTGCACAAACGGCAATCGTATCATCGAAATCGACGGTACAGGAAAGATCGTCTGGAGCGTTACCAACAAAGACATCGGCGAAAAACTTTTCGACGACGCCTGCGGCGTCCAACGCCTGCCCAACGGCAACACCGTGGTCACCAGCTACCACGCCAAAGGGAACAGCGTGAAACTCTTCGAGGTGACCCGCGACAAGAAGGTGGTCTGGCGCTATTCCGGCATGAAGGCGGGGTTCCACCACTTCCAGATTCTCACCACCAACGGCAAGCCTCTGGCCGACAACACCTGGAAGTAGGGTCAGGGGATCGCGATGCCCATGCCTGCTCGCCTGAAGGTCGGTTGCCTGTCATTAGGCTTGACCTGGGGACTGGTAACTGCGCTTGGGCAAGCGGTCGACGCCACGGTAAAACCATCGGAAATCATGCCGGAAAGCAAGGGCACCTACCGGGGAGCTCCCGTGGTCCACGCCACCTTCGTCGAGGCCGGTCCCAAGATAGACGGCGACCTCGGCGACGATGTCTGGCAAAAAGCCCTGCCGGCGGGAGAAATGTTTCAGATATTCCCAGGGGACAAAGTTCCAGCTTCCGAAGCGACCGAGTTTCGCGTGCTCTACGACGAATCCAACCTCTACATAGCCATCTGGTCCTTCCACAAAAACCTCGAGGAAATCACAGACAACGCCGGAAATGAAGCAGACGCATTTGAAGATGATTGGGTGGGCGTTGTCCTCGACACCTTCCATGACAAGCGAAACAGCTATGCTTTCTTGGTTACCCCCAACAGCTTGCGAGTGGAAATGCTGTCCAGCGACAACGGCCGCAACCAGAACCTCAACTGGGAAACCGTTTGGACGGCAAGGTGTGGCATTCACGATTGGGGTTGGGCCGCCGAGTTAGCTATTCCCTTCAAGTCCATTTCGTTCGACGAGAAGGCAACTAAGTGGGGGATCAACCTTGCCCGTTCGATCAAGAGTACGAATGAATCCATTAGCTGGGCCAACGGAAGACCGGGAGCGGATGCCGCTAATGCAGCCGAGGCTGGCGTGCTGCTTGGCTTGAAGGATTTGGAGCAAGGACTGGGACTCGACGCCATGCCCTTCTTGACCAGCAAGTACAGCAAGGACCGGATGAAGAACGCGGATGACTTCGACTTCGATGGAGGCATCGATCTGCGGTACCGCTTTAGCCCAAGCATAACCACCCAGTTGAGCGTGAACACCGACTTCGCCGACGTGGAAGCCGATCATCGCCAGTACAACTTCACCCGCTTCAATGAATCCTTCCCCGAGAAACGTGGCTTCTTCCTAGAGGACGCCGGCATCTTCGATTTCACCGCAGCCGATGGAGTGAGCCCCTACTACAGCCGGAAGATCGGGTTGAGCGCTAGCGGCGAGGTCGTACCCATCCACTTAGCCGCAAAGGTAACCGGGCGAACCAAGGGCTACAATTTCGGTCTCATGGACGTGCTGGTGGAGGGAGATGACCATCCGAGGAACGTTTTCGTGGGGCGTGTCCGCAAGAACATGGCCAATGGCTCCACCGTGGGACTGATTTCGACCCTGGGCGATCCGCGCTCCGATGCCACCAGCTTTAGCTTGGGGACAGACTACCAGCGCCAAAACAACAAG
>Ga0209362_1002607_pt1 | contig 13183 bp, 8 predicted proteins | sample SaaInlV_165m_DNA_FD_184680 | JGI IMG/M metagenome (GOLD analysis project Ga0209362, IMG submission 184680) | Marine microbial communities from expanding oxygen minimum zones in the Saanich Inlet - Saanich Inlet SI037_S3LV_110m_DNA (SPAdes)... | ecosystem: Environmental > Aquatic > Marine >...
TCCTCGTCGATGCGCGAGGAGAAGGTGGCCTCTATCGTTTCGCCGACGGTCGCGTCGACTTCACCCTCTGGGCTTGTGGTTGTCAGGGTTGGGACCGGAGTCTGGAACTGCCAGCTGAAGTCGCCGCCGTTGACCGCGCGCAGCGGGCCGGCGAGTAACGCGTCGAGTTTCACCTCGTAGCGCGCGCCGGGTTTGAAGCCTTCGTCGAGTTCGAAACGGAGAGTATTAGTGGTTTCGTCGAAGCGCAGGTCGGTGGGTATTTGCGTTTTGCCTTCGCGGGTAACTTGCACGGTCTCGGCGCTGAGCATGTCCTCGTCGATACGCGAGGAGAAGGTGGCCTCTATCGTTTCGCCGACGGTGGCGCCGACTTCACCCTCTGGGCTTGTGGTTATCAGGGTCGGGACCGGAGTCTGGAACTGCCAGCTGAAATCGCCTTCCCCACCGGCGCGCAATAAGCCGCCGAGCAAGCCGTTGAGCAGGACGTCGTAGCGGGTGCCGGGTTTGAAACCGTCCGCCAGTTGAATCACGAGGGTATTGCTCTCCGCGTCGAAAATCGGCTGGTCGCGCAGCAACACTGCTTCGTTTTGTGCAAATACGGTGGCGGCGTCGAGGACGCTGAACTGGATCGGTGTGTCAAAGGTCGCGGTGATGCGGCCATCGCCCGTCGCGTCAAGCGCGTCGGCGGTGGGTGAGGTGGCTACGAGTTGCGGTATTTGCGTGCGGAACGACCAGTTGGTGGCGTCCGCCGACCGATTGCCGGCCAGGTCCTGGATTGCCGCTGAAACCTCTATTGTATATTCAGAGCCGGGCAGAAGGCCGAACAGGGGCAAGAGACGTACCGAATGGGTCTCTTCGTCATACGTCGGGGCGGAAAGTTGCGCGAGCGGGGTCGTGCCCAGACGAATCTCGAAGTTATCGCCGACGATGGTCTCTGGGTCGATGGCTTCGGAAAAGGTGATATTGATCTCGCCGACTGCGACCGATATACCGTCCGCGGCCATGGCCGGGGTCGCACCGGTCACCGTCGGCAGGGTGGTGTCGAGGGAAAGAACGTCGACGATCTCGAAGACGTCCATGGCGTTGCCCTTAGCGTCGACGGCGCCCATCACCTGCAAGGTCCCCGTACCCGAGGGCATCTCGGCGCCGACGGTGAACTCGCCGCTCCACGACGTTCCAGTAAACTGCAACTCCTCGAAGTCAAAGGTTTCGGCGCCGATAACGATCTGGACAGTGACAGCGGTATTGGGATCGACGCCCGAATGTTCGTCGAGGAAACCGAGGGCCAGGGTCGTGGTCTGGCCGATACCCAATTCGGTGCGGCTCAAGTTGGGCGAGCCAGGATCGACAACGGGCGAGACCGTATCGATGATAAAGTAATCCGGGCTGCTCCACTCTGATCTCTCGAAGCCGTCGTCGATGGTCTGCACCGACCAGAAGTAGGTGCCGCTGGCGAGATCTTGCAAGCGATGTTGGAGATTTTGGCCGGCGTTACCAGGGCCGTGCGCAATATTACCGGAGAGCACCTCGTTGCCTTCGGTTGAGGTACCGACGCGTAGGTTATAGCTCAGACTAAGCGGGGTGTCGTCGCCGTCGTCGGTCGCGCCCAGCCAGCTCAAGGTGATCTCGCTGTCTTCGTCGGAAGCCTCCAGCGGCAGCGGGGTCTCCGGGGCCAAATTGCGATTATTCTGCAGGTCAGTGAGGTTGTCGCTGACTATAGATATAGGTGCAAAGGACTGATCACGGCCAGCTATTGCGAGGTCGAGATCGCCATCTGAATCTATATCGGCGAATGAAACGGCGCTGAAGTCGAGATGTAGCACTATCGTAGAGTCGGTAGGTTCCAATTCAAAAGTGCTAGCAGTACCGGCACGACCGACTGTGTTTTCATAGAGGCGGAGTATGGGCTTGGAGCCATCGTTGCCGGCGATGACTAAGTCGAGGTCGCGATCATTGTCGTAATCGCCCCAGGCCAAATCACCGCCCTGAATACCGGGAAATGCACCATCGCTTAAGATCGCGAAACCGCCATTGCCGTCGTTGACATGCAGGTCGGTGCGCAGACCGGTGTCTGAAATACCGCCGGCGGCGAGGTCGAGGTCGCCATCGCCATCGTAGTCGCCCCAGGCCAAATCGCTGGATTCGAGGCCGGGCAGATCAAGCAGGGCGTCGGCGAGTTGGCCTTCTTCATTTATGTATATGCTGAACTCTCGGGTACCCTCGGTGCTGGAGCCAGTGGCGGCGAGGTCGAGGTCGCCGTCGTTGTCGTAATCACCCCAGAGCACTTCGCCATTGTTGAGCCCGACGAGTTCCTGGTCGGGCTGAAAGATTACAAAATCGTCGTCTCCAAAACCGTCGTTTTGAACGATGAGGCTATAGGATTGCTGACGGCCGTCGACTACGTCATCACTTTGCCCCATAATGGCGAGGTCGAGGTCGCCGTCGTTGTCGTAGTCGCCCCAATCCGCGGAACTTTTGGATAGATTACCAAAATTTACGGTGTGCTGAAACGTGCCTTGGCTATAAGCAAAAAGACGGGCAAGCCTATTTCCAAATGTGTCCTCACCCGTAAGCAAGAGGTCGAGGTCGCCGTCGTTGTCGTAATCGCCCCAAGCCACATCTCCGTTGCGCATCGCGATCAGACCGGCGTCCTCGTCCGCTACCAGCACGCCACTGTTATTATCGTAGAACAGGCTTTGGGCTTCCCCACTGCGATTCTGACCCATGATAGCAAGGTCGAAATCGCCATCTGCATCGACATCCCCCCAACTCATAGCAGCCTCGTTAAAGGCGCGTAAACGTTGGTCTGAAGAGACGAAACGACGAATATTGAGGATTTGCTCTTGCGACCAGGCCGATTGCGCATAGCCGTCATCGACGGTCTGCACGCTCCAGAAATACGTATCGGGCGGCAGGCTGCGGCGCAAGATCTTGTTGGTTTTAAAACCGGTGTTGCCCGGGCCGGACGTCACTGCCCCGCTGAAGACATCATCGCCTTCCGGTTCGGTGCCGAGTCGCAGATTATAGGTCAGTTCGTCGCTTTCGGAGTCGGCGCCTGGGGACCAACTGAAGAGAATGCGATTGCTAGTGACGGTGGGTTCGTTCAGGGAACGTGATGGAGTCGGCGCACTATTAGGTTGTATCGTACCTTGGTTGTTATAAAGGGTGGTGTGGCGTTGGCCGCTGGCGTCGCTGCCGGAGAGCAAGAGGTCGGCGCGACCGTCTTCGTCGTAGTCGATCCAGGTGGCGGAGCCGCCGGTGAGGCCCTCGAGCAAGGTTTCGGTCGAGACGCCGTTTAAGCCGCCGTCTTCGCTGCTAAAGACATAGGCCTGGTGGTCCGAGAGGATGGAGCGCCCTGTGGCGGCTAAGTCGAGATCGCCGTCGTTGTCGTAGTCGATCCAGGCCAAATCGCCGTCGACGCGGAGGCTGTTGCTGAGGTTGAAGGTCGCGTCAACGGCCAGCACGCCGGTGGGCCGGTTGCGGTAGAGCAGAAAGGACGTGCCCCAGCTTGCTTCGCGTCCGGCAATAGCGAGATCTAAATTCCCGTCTGAATCGTAGTCGGCCCAGGCCAAAGCGCCGCCTTTGACTTGGGCACCGGCGATGATGGTGCGATCCAGGCCCAAGGTGCCGGTCGGATCGTTGAGATAGAATTCGGTGACTGCGCCCAGGCCCCCGGTGGTGGTCACATTTTCACCCGAGACGGCTAAGTCGAGGTCTCCGTCGTTGTCGTAATCGCCCCAGGCCAAATCGCCATTGTGCAAATTCACGAGGGTTTCGCTGTTGATATCGTCGATTTGCAGCACGCCGCGGTCGTTCTGGTAGAGCAAGGTCAGGGAAGTGCCATTGGCGCCCATGCCCGAGACGACTAGGTCGGGATCGCCGTCTGAATCGTAGTCGGCCCAGGCCAGTGACGCGTAGCGCACGCCCTGGAGAGAGGCTTCGCCGGCGTTATCGAGTTGTAGGCGGTCTAGGGCAAGGACGCGCTCGCCGCTGCTCGTGTCGTTGAGGTAGAGCCTCAGGCTTTCGTTGTTTTCGACATCCCAACCGACGACGGCCAAATCGAGGTCTCCGTCGTTGTCGTAATCGGCCCAGGCCAGATCGCCGTAATAAGCGCCGATCAACTGTTCGCTCGGCGCCTGGTCCTCGAAAAGCAGGGCCTCGTTGTTGCCGTAGATGCGGACGATGCGCATGCATTGGCCGTCTTCGGCCATTTCGCCCATTAGCGCCAGATCCTGGTCTCCGTCGGCGTCGTAGTCACCCCAAGCGGCGGAGCCAGCCCACAGACCGGGCAAGGTTTGGCCCGACTCAACCAAATTTTGCGCGTTGAGCGGGGTTTGCAAGGCCAAAAGACTGAGGATGAGGGCGACGTGTTTGAGCATAAAATCCATTTAAATAACCGAATCGCGTTTTTTCGCGAATCGCATAAAACATACTGAATAGTAGTATAAGTATACGCCCCGCCTTTCGCCAAGCGGGCTTTTGTCGAAACGGCTTTAGAGAAGTTCGACGTCGTCCATATCGACTTCGGCGGCTACCGCCGTGCCGAGAATGGATATATTGAGGACGATGCGGTAGGTCTCTTTGCGCGACGATATTTTGCCGGATACGCCCTGGAGGGGGCCTCTAACAACGCGGATACTCCGGCCCCGTTTGAGCTGGGGGTAGACGTTGAGGTCGTTGAGGCCTGAACTGGCCAGGTAAATTTGGCGCAATTCGCCCAACAGCAGGGCTTGGTCGACCACCTCTATAGTCCGTACCAAATAGCCGCTGCACAGGAGTTCCAGGCGTTCGGCCCAATTGCAGCATGCGAAGATATAACCCGGCAAAAGCGGCACGTCGAAACTATAGCGGCGCTGGCCCTTGCTCTGTTTGGGACGGCTTTGGTGCAAGGGCAGGTAGTGGCGAATTTCACGGTCGAGACAGGTCTTGGAGGCTTTCTTTTCGCAGCGCGGCTTGGTGTGCACTACATACCAGAGGTGGTCCGCCCCACCCGGCTGAAAAAGGCCGTCGGCCTGCCCCGGGGGGTTGGCTTCTGGTGAAGCGGTGGCGTCATCCATCGGATAACCCTCTAATGCGATTGATCAGGTCCGAGCTGGACAGCCCCTGCCAGAGAGGCAGGGCGCAGACCCGACCGCCGTGCGCTTCGACGATTTCGCGGCCGACAATGTCCTTTTGCGCATAATCACCGCCCTTGACCAGGACATCGGGCAAGAGGTCGTTTACGAGGCTTTCGACGCTCTCTTCGGGAAATATGCAGACATGGGAGACGCATTGCAAAGCCGCGAGCAATGCGGCTCGGTCCTCCTGGGGAACAATGGGGCGGCCCGGGCCTTTGAGGGCATGTACGCTCTCGTCGTCATTGAGCCCAACGGCCAAGCAATCACCCAATGCACGGGCCTGGCGCAGATATTCGACGTGCCCGCGATGGAGCAGGTCGAAGCAGCCGTTGGTCAAGACGAAGGTTTGGCTAGCGGCCTTCAACTTATGGCGGATGGAGAGCAACTGCTCGCGCGTGACGTTTTTGCTCGCAGGCGCTTTCATGACAGGGCACAGTTGGTTATCTGTGGTAGGAGAGCAAATCTTTGCGCCAAAGCTGTTTTATGCGGCGTTTGCAGTGGTTCGCTTCTGTCGTGCCTTGCGTACATACTCAATTAATAGCGACAGGATGGCGGCAATCAGCAGGCCAACCCCTGCCGCGATGGCGCTCTTTTGTTGGATGGGCGCTTCGGAGGTCGATCGCACCACGAGCGCTTGTGTTAGCACGCGAATGTCGTTGGCGGCCTTTGCGCGCGATATGCGGGCCCCTTCGGCGAGTTGAGTGAGCTGATCGAGAGTTTGTAGGAGAAGATCGCGATCCCGACTTAGGCGTTGATAGTTATGGACTTTGTTGGCTAAGGAATTTCCTACAGTCTTTAATCTTTTTTCTAATGCGATGCGTTTCGAGTCGCGCAGCCTCTTTTGCACGATGAGGTCCAGTGCTTGTTGGATTCGGTCGCGTTGTATCTGCAATAAGAGATACTGCTCTCGTACCTTTCCAATATCGATAGAGCCGGTTGTGGTCTGCCTCCGAACGATATTGCGCTTCCCATATCGCAATCGGAGATCAACTAACTGCTCGGATAGTTCAATGTAAATGGGGTTGGCTTCGGTGCCTAAAGAAGGTGAGAGGTCGGCGAGCTCTTTCTCTAGGATTTCTATTCCTACCGGCGCATATACGTCCACCAAGTGGTAGAAGTCTGTGGATTTATCAAATGTGCGCAATACTTCCTTGAGTTTATCGTAGAACTGGTCTTGCGGAGTGGTTACGTCCTGATTCAGTAATCCGAAGATGATCTGCTGGTATGTGGGTTTAAAACCGTCGATTATGCTTCGCAATCGGATATCAGTCGCCTGGATTTCTATGACCGTGTCTTGCAGGGCGGATTCGAGGGTAAATAGATCGCGGTACAGCTTTATGGCTGTGGTGTCCAACATCGACTGCTGCATCTGTAAGAAAGCGATTTGATTGTCGTTTTGGAATGCATGCAGTTCTACTTCTAGGGAATCTAGGTGATGGCGCGTCGTTTGGTATTGGGATTCGACATAGTCGTAGTAGCGTCCCCCTTCTTCCGAGCTTAGGTCGCTGTTACGGGCGACGAATAACGAGGCCCAGGTATTGACTAATGGGATGGGCAGGTGGGGGTTAGAGTGGCGTACGGTAAGTTTGACGCCTGGGTCGAGAATCTCGACTTGTAGTATGCCATCCATTGATGTCAGTGATAGGCCTACCCCGAGCGAATCCGTCAACGCCTTGAGCGAGTGAATCACCGCTTGTTTAAGTCCATCATCCCGGGCCAGAGTCTCGTAAAAACCGCTGGATTGCGTGCTGGTGACTTGCTGTTGGCCATCTGTTTGCTGCGAGGGCATTTGTTTGATCATCAGCACTACGTCGGCTTCGTACACCGGTGGCGGTGCCTCCGATCGCAGAAACCACCCCGCCCCACCGCAGAGCAAGGTCGCGGCAAGAATAAACCACTTGTATTTGAGCAGGACTTCGATATAGTCATACAGCTCGATCTCACGCTCGTATTGGCTCATATAAGTCTCCGAAACCGTAAACATACGGCCTCTCGCGAATCAACCGCGAAAGGCCGCAAAATATGGGGTGGATGACGGGACTTGAACCCGCGACCCCCTGGACCACAACCAGGCGCTCTAACCAACTGAGCTACACCCACCACAAGATGTTAAGACTGCATGTTATTTTATTCAGATCTGGCATGCCCAGCAGGATTCGAACCTGCGACCGTTTGCTTAGAAGGCAAATGCTCTATCCAGCTGAGCTATGGGCACATGAGATGCTTGCCACGCCCGTTTAGATCCGTTGGCACTGAGCTAATTAAATAAAGGTACAGCAAGCTCATAGGCAAGGGCCAGCTATCTTCCTGAGCTTAGAGCCGGTCTCCCATTGGCCCTGAACGCACCGGGAAAGTGATAGCGAACTCTGTACCCGCTTCGCTACGCAGCTCGATACCGCCCTGTAGTTGGCGCGACAGGATGCTGATCAGTTGCAGGCCGAGGGACTTGGATTTGCGATAGTCGAATCCTTCGGGTAAGCCAATGCCGTTGTCTTGCACGACGAGTCGCGTATCCCCTTCCTTATTCGGGCCGAGTTGCACCGATATTTTCCCTTTGCGGCCGTTGGGGAAGGCGTATTTGAGCGAGTTTGAAATCAACTCGTTGAGCATCAGGCCGCAGGGAATGGCCTGGTCGAGGTCGAGCAGGCCATCGCTGACTTCGACTTCGAGCTCGATATCTTGAGGGCTGATCTTGTAGGTTTCGAAGAGGTCGTCGACCAAAGTGGGGATATAGTCGGAGAAGTCCACCCGGGCGAGGTCGTCGGACTGGTAGAGCTTTTCGTGGATCAGCGCCATGGTCTTGATGCGGTTTTGGCTATTGACGAACATCTCCAATTCACGCGGGCTGCTGATATCGCGGGTCTGCAGACTGAGCAGGCTGGAAACAACCTGCATGTTATTTTTAACCCGGTGGTGGATCTCTTTGAGCAGAACGATTTTTTCTTGCAGCGACTGCTGCAGCTGGTCGTTGGCGTCGGAGAGCTCGACGGTGCGCTCCTGCACGCGCAGCTCCAACTCGTCGAAGGCGCTTTGCAGCAAGGCTTCGGCCTGTTGGCGTACGCCGATCTCCTGTTGCAACTCGGCGTCGCGCGATTGGATCTGCTGCAACATATCGTTGAATTCTTCGGTCAACTCGCCCAAGTCGTCGTCGGCATATTTGGTGGCCCTGAGCGAGTAATCTCGGTCGCGGGATACCTGGTTGGCGGTATCGACGAGGTGGTTGATCGGGTCGGACACGGCGCGCAAGTATTTGAAACCGAGCAATAGTGCGAGGGAGGCGCAGGCGGAGATGATCAGCAAGGTCGCGACGATGGAGCGTTGGACCTGGTCGTAGAGGATCTCGACATCCGATTCGATGTAGACGATACCGATGAAATCGCCGTCTTGATAGATGTGCTTGACCCATTTCAGTTGTTGCCAGCCGAAGGTATATCCCTCGCTCAAGGGCGGGTTGGGTTGCGGGGGTTTGCTCTCGTTGCGGGCGTAGACGGCGAAGATGTCCTCTGTCGGGGTGAGGAAACAGGCGCCGGTGATATGCGGTTTTGTGCTAAGAGAAGCGAGCGTTTTCTCGGCGTCGCGGCTGGCCTCGAAGCGCAGAGCGGCGGTGCCGTTGTGCCCGAGGATTTTGGCCGTGGTCTCCAACTCGGCGATCATGAAGGTCGTGAAGGTGAGAATCTGATAGGCGACGATGGCCACCGAGGCCAGCAGCATTCCAGCCATGGTGGTAGCTACGACGATGGCTGTTAGTTTGCGCTCGAGGGGCAGGTCGTGGAACCTGGGCATCGCCTTTTAGTCCTCGTCGGTCTCGATGACGTCCAGCGCTAGGCTCAAGAGACTGGCGCTGATGTCGAGACCGGTTCGGCGCGCCGCACCGAGGTTGATAACAAATGCCAGGTGATCTTCGGCGAAGGTCAAATAGAGGATGCCGCCATTATGAGCGAAGGGGTCTTTTTGGCCAACGGTAAGCACATGTCCCTGGCGCAACTGCTCCGGATGCTGGTCTTTGAGCTTTTGCAAGTCTTTAGGCGAGCAGAACAGCACCTGGCATGATTTGAAATCGGCGACCGTAGGGTAGTGGCGTACTTCTATGGGACGGCCGTGCATCCTCTTGCCCTCGATCAGCTGCATTGAACGACCGAAAGGATTCGAGCCGAGGATGGCAAAGACAAATGGGGCGTCGGCGGCGCCGAAGGCGTCCTCGGGCCAAGTGACGAGTTTGGCGAAGTTGTAGAGCAGAGCCGTTTTGGCTTGGTATTCGTCGGCCTCGTCGAGCCGTCCGGCCGCGCCCGAGTAGGGGTAGAAGAGCAGCAGGGCGATCATGGGGCAGAACACTGTGGAGCGGAGTGCGCGCAGAGGTGACCTTAAAAGGTCCAAGTCCAGCCCAGATCGAAGTGGGCCACTTCTTTGGGTTGCGGGCCATTGAGGTCTTGATAGATCGGGATATCGTAGCGGATTTGCAGGGCCATGCCTTCGCGCAAAGCGATTTTTCCGCCCAGACTCAAAGCCAACTCCTGGCCGCCGAAGAGGGCCGGGTTGGTGACCGGGGCGGGGAAGACCATTACGGGGACGGTATGGCCCGCCGCGTCCGTCGTGGTTTCAAACACCGGATTGCCGTTTTCGTCCGATACGGGGCCTTCGGAGCCAATTTTCCGCAAAGGCACTTTGAGATCGTTGTCGACACCGCGGATCTCTCCCGAGGACTGGAAACCTAGCCCGACAAAGGGGTTGACCCAGGAAAAGCGGTCGGTGCGCAGCGAGGTGTTCAGACCAAAGCGGTTGCCCAGGGTATAGTCGTGCGCATTGGAACCGAGTCTCAGAGTCGCGTAGGTGCGCGCGCCGTAGTGCCACTGGCCGCTATTATTGCCGTAGGCCAGTGAGGGCTCGAAGTCGAAGGTGCCGGAGCCGATCTGCATCGTGTAAGGCAATAAGGTGTCGTTGTTCGGATCGCGTGGGGTCGGGCCTAATTCGTCGATCGAGCCGGTGGGCAATTTTAAGCCCAGGTTGGCGACGAGGTGGCCCTTGTCGCGTTGCCAGGCCAAATACGACGCAGAAACGGAGATATCGCCCAGGCCCGATGAAGTAATATTGAATTCAGCAAAATTGGGCACGATGCTCTCGTGGTTGCTCGATTGCGATATAAAGGGCAATAACAAGCCCAAGGTGAGTTTTTTGTTGAGGTGATACGAAATATCGAAGAGGTGCGCTTGTTGGGTGATGACCGTCGGTGTGACCGGATAGGTATTGGCCGTGTAGCCTGGAATAATCTCGGCCTTTAGATCGGGATCAAAAGGTCCATCTTGGTAGGCGGCGGCCGATGGCCTGCCCAAGACGTCGGGAAGGTTGAGATTGTCCGTGCCGTCGCGATAGCCGTCGAACTTGGCGTAGACAAAGCGATACCCCGCGGACCAACGTTTGAGTCCCTGGCGGTTAATCCGCAGGGAGAGGATTTCTTCGATGTTGAGTTCGGTCAGGTCGGTCGGTGGTTTTTGCGCATTGGCTGGAGTAGCGGGCCATGCCAGGGCGATAGCCAAGGCAAATAACCACGCTCTGCGGCAGAGGCTGGTGATCATGGAGAAACTCCCGATGTTGTTTTTCCCGGTGCCATCTTTTTCATCTTTTTGACGAAAGACGCTTGTTTAAGAATATATAACAACAGGCCAATCGCGACATAATTTTCTTTATTCTTAACGAACCTACGTATTTGTGCTATCCGATTTTGACGAGTTGGCCGACTTTCGTATACTTGAGCCGCGGTGAACCAGCATTGAAAGCGAGTTTCTGGACCTTATGAAGCATATTTTACTCATTGAGGACGAGGGTATTGTCGCCCTACAGCTTTCGCAAATAATTGAAATGGAGGGCGATTACAGAGTCACGATCGCCCTCAACGGCCGAGAGGGTCTCGATGTTCATGCGGAAGATCCGGCCGATTTGGTCGTCACCGATTTGAATATGCCCGAGGTCGATGGTTTTGAGGTGATCCGCCAGATCGGAGCGCAATCGCCGGGGATCAAGATTATCGTGCTTTCGGGCGCTTCCCAGGAAACGGAACAAAGGGCGATAGAAATGGGGGCGGTTTGCACGCTCTCTAAGCCGGTGCAAGGCGTTGAATTAGTTGAGATTGTCAACGAGTTGATCGGCTGAAATTTATTAGCCTCTCCCGCTTTTCTTTTCGAATCGAAATTCCGAATTATTTATCCGAAATTTGATAGTTTGTCGGCCTGACGATCGTCTCAGAGATACTCGCCGTACGACGGTTGCCGGTATTTTTGACCTGATTGTTCGGATCGGTGTGCTATGTGCACTGTCGTGGGCATATTGCTGCGGGCCGCTCGAACCCGGCCTCGGGCAAGCGACTGTGGCTTATCCGAGGCCGTTCGATCGTTAAACAGTTAAACCGGGCCGCCGCTTTCGTTGTTGGCAGCTTGTACTAACGCCCGCATATAGGCAATCGAGTAGGCTATGCCGGCGCGATTGCCGCCCAATATCTGGGGGATGTGGTCGGGGATGATCGCCCCGTCGAACTCCACTGCGCGCAGCGCCTGCATCACTTTGTGCATATCCTGATAGCCGTCGTCCATCAGCGTTTCGGTCCACGGCTCGGGCATGGGGTTGGTGACATTGCGAAAGTGGATCTTAAAGAGCTTTTTGCGCTCGCCGAAGTAATGGATGGCCTCTTCGACGCCGGCGCCCATGCCCTGTTTGCCGCCTTCGAGCCAGCAGCCGACGCAAAGGCAGACGCCGATATTAGGGCTGTCGGCAATATCCATGGCGCGTTTGTAGCCGGCGAAATTGCCGAACATACAACGGGGTATTCCGCCGAGGGCGTAGACCGGCGGGTCATCGGGGTGGATGCCAATAAAGACGCCGGCTTCCTCGGCTACCGGCGCGACTTTGCGGATCATGTATTCGTAGTTTTCCCATAGCTCGTCCTCGCTGTATTCGCGGCCGTGCGTCAATTCGCCCTCAAAGATCTCGTCGCCCCAATGGCCCGTGGCGTTTTTGATGTCGAGGGTGCGCGCACTCATGCCGCCGCGGCGGGTGGTGCGGCCGGTGCTCCAGATGCCGTTGCCCATATGGGCATAGGTGTGGTAGCGGATACCGGCCTCGCCCAGGTTGCGGATGAATTGCATTAGTTCCTCGACCTTTTCGTCGCGTCCGGGCAGGTTGAGGGTGATCTCGGGCACGTTGTGCACCGCGTGATTTGAGATGCGATAGATCTGCATGCCGTATTCGGCGAAGCGCGCCACGAATTGTTTGTAGTGCTCGACGGTCTGCAACTCGGGATCTTCGACGCCGAGCATGATCCACTCGATGCCGAGTTGCTGGAAGAATTGCAGGTCTTCGTCGGTGGCATTGTGCGAGGTTTGCGCGGCGAGTTGGATGCCGGGCACATTGGAGTGGAAGCCGGGCACGGCGCGCAAGGCGTAGGGTCTGTCGGCCATGATAGCCTTTCTTGGGATAAAGGGTGCTAGGTGTTTAGAAGTTCGGATACGGGTTGTGATTTTTCCCAGCGCAGCGCGACTTCTCGATCGCTGCCACAGAGCCAGTTCCAGGTGCGGGTGCGCCGAACTTTGTCGCGGTAGGATTCGACTTCGGTGACGTAATCGAGGCGTGCGCGATCGCGGTAAGCGGGGATTTCCGCTGTGTCGCAGAGCCAATCGCGTTGCGGCGGCGCGGTGCGGTGGTAGGAAAACTTGATCATGCTGCGGGCGCGGTCGTTGGTTTTTGGCCCGGCTTTGTGCCAGATCCCATAGCGGGTCAGCGCGACGGTACCTGCCGCTACGGTCAGCGAGGTTTGGCCGCGGATATCGCCGTAGTGGGCGATGGCCTCGCGATCGACGGCGCGACAGTGCGACCCCGGCAGGACCATGGTGGGCCCGTCTTCGATCGCGACGCTGTGCGGATAATAATAGCACTGCAATTCGGTGACGTCATAGCCGTTGCCGGAAAGCCCGTCCGAATGCCAGGTCTGGCCGAGGTGCGGCTCTTGGAAGTAGTGGTGGTGGCCGCCCCGGGGCACGAGAAAATCCTCGCCTAACAGCGACCGCACGACACCGGCGACCTGG
>Ga0209362_1002612_pt1 | contig 13163 bp, 13 predicted proteins | sample SaaInlV_165m_DNA_FD_184680 | JGI IMG/M metagenome (GOLD analysis project Ga0209362, IMG submission 184680) | Marine microbial communities from expanding oxygen minimum zones in the Saanich Inlet - Saanich Inlet SI037_S3LV_110m_DNA (SPAdes)... | ecosystem: Environmental > Aquatic > Marine >...
GTATGTTATGGTTTTCAGCTCATAGTAGATTATTATAAAGCAGAACTAATTAAAGTTAATAATCATGTAAGAAAAAAACATATATTAACTTTTAATAAGAAAGAAAAAAAAGAAATCCAAATTTACGTAAATTCTTTTCACAATTACGGAGTTTTTAATTTACCTAAATTTTTTAATGTGGTTATAAAGTGTGATGACAAAAGTATTGAATACGCTAAATCTAGCAATAAAAATATAATGTGTACGATGTTTCACCCTGAAAGAAAAAATAGCAATCAATCTTTCTTAAAAAAATTAATTTTTAGTCATTTAAAAATATAGATATGAAAGTAATTATTTTAGCAGCAGGTATGGGATCTAGAATGGGTGATCTCACTAAAGATGAGCCAAAGTGTTTTTTAAATGTATACGGTAAAACTTTAATCGAAAGATTAATAAATCAATTAAGAAATTTAGGACTAAAAGATATTTCAATAGTAACAGGCTACAAAGCAAAAAAATTTAAATTTAATGATATTAATTTTTTTTATAATAAAGAATTTAAAACATCAAATATGGTTTATTCCTTAATGAAAGCTAAAAAAAAACTTAATGATGAAACACTAATTATTTATTCAGATATTATTGTATCAAACAAAATTTTAAAAAAAATGATAAGTAAAAGATATAATAATAAATTATCTGTTGCAGTTGACACTAATTGGAAAAAATACTGGGCTTTTAGATTTAAAAACATTAATCAAGATTTAGAGTCATTACAAATGAATAATAAAAAAGAAATTACAGAACTTGGAAAAGAATTAAAAAATATAAAAGATATTGATGGAAGATTTATAGGAATAATCAGATTTCCAAAAAATATAAATAAATCTTTTTTAAAAATTTGGAATAAAGAAAAGAATAAAAATAAAAAAAATTGGGGAATTTCAGGTCGGTCATTAAAAAAAGCTTATATGACAGACTTATTAAATAAATTGATTAATCTCAAAATAAAATGTAAAGCAGTTTTATTTAAAAATGGATGGTATGAGTTTGATAATAAAAAAGATTATTATCAATTTAAAAGATTTAAATTATTAAATTTATGAAAATTTTAGTTACCGGTGCTGAAGGTTTTATTGGTTCTCATTTAGTTGAGCTATTACTTAAGAAAAAATTTAAAGTGAAAGCTTTAGTTTTATATAATTCGTTTAACTCTTGGGGATGGCTAGAAAATTTAAATTCTAAATTAAAAAATAATTTAGAAGTAGTTTTGGGCGACATAAGAGACAAAGAAAATTTTGAAGATTTAAGCAAAAGTGTTGATATAATAATTAATATGGCTGCATTGATAGGCATACCTTATTCTTATAAAGCTAGCAGGTCTTATATAGAGACTAATGTGATTGGCTCTCTTAATGTTTTAAATTCAGCATTAAAAAATAATATTTCTCAAGTTATTCAAATATCAACTAGTGAAGTTTATGGAACACCAAAAAAAGTACCTATTACTGAAAATTTTCCATATAATGCACAATCTCCATATGCCGCATCTAAAATAGCAGCTGATCAGCTATCATTATCATTTTATAGATCCTTTAATTTGCCTGTAAGTATTATTAGACCATTTAATACCTATGGACCACGCCAATCAGCTAGAGCAATAATACCAACAATAATTACGCAAGCATTAAAAAATAAAAAAATAAAATTAGGATCAGTTTATCCGAAGAGAGATTTAATGTATGTAGAAGACACTGTTAGAGGAATATGTGCAGCTATTAATAATAAAAAAACTTATGGACAGGTAATTAACCTTGGAACTGGATATGAAATTTCCATTAAAAACTTAGTAGAAAAAATAAGTAAATTATTAGGTTTCAAAATAGAATATCAAACTCAAACTAATCGAAAAAGACCAAAAAAGAGTGAAGTTGATAGACTTTTGGCATCAAATAAAAAAGCAAAAAAATTACTTAATTGGAAGCCAAAATATTCAAAAGCAAAAGGTTTGGATGATGGTTTAAGGCAAACATTAAACTGGTTTAAAGAAGAAAAAAATTTAAAACTTTATAAATATTCTGATTTTAACTATTAAAATATTATAGTGAAAAAATTAATTTTATTAGGATCTGGTGGTCAAACAAAATCATGTATTGAGGTAATTAATTCTAGAAAATTATATAATATTTCAGGTTTAGTTACTGATTCTAAAAAAAAATTTTTTTTAAATACTAAAATTCTAGGAAATAATGAGTATTTAAAAAATTTAAAGAATAAAAATAGAATAAATTTACATATAGCAATAGGATTTATTTCGTCTCCAAATTTAAGAATAAATTTATTTGATAGCTTTAAAAAGATGAAATTTAAATTTCCAGTTTTAATTGCAAAGTCATCTATAGTATCAAAGAATTCAAAAATACTTGAAGGAACTATAATACATCATAAAGCTTTTATAAATTATGGTGCAAAAATAGGTTTTAATACAATTATTAATACCTCTTCTATTGTTGAGCATGATGTTAATATAGGAAATAACTGTCATATTTCAACAGGAGTTATTTTAAATGGTAAGGTCATTGTTGGTGACAATACTTTTATAGGAAGTGGTGCAAAAATTAAACAAGGAATAAAAATTGGAAAAAATTGTATTATAGGAATGGGTGTGAATCTAAAAAAAGATTTAAAAGATAATACAAAAATAATATTTTAATGGCTTTATATAAAAATAATATATCTAAATTAACTATTATTGCAGAAGCTGGAGTAAACCATAATGGTAAAATTTCAAATGCTCTCAAATTAGTGGATGTGGCCTCAAAAGCAAAAGCTGATTATATAAAATTTCAAACATTTGTCCCAGAATTGTTGACTAGTAAAGACACAAGACTTGCCAAATATCAAAAAAAAAATATTTCAGAGGATACCCATTTAAAAATGTTAAAAAAACTAGCTCTTAGTGAGCAAGATCTAAAAAAAATTGTTAATAGGTGTTTGAAAAAACAGATAAAATTCATGTCAAGTCCATTTGACTTTGAAAGTGTAAATTTTTTAAAAAAATTGAATATTAGAATAATTAAAATACCATCTGGTGAAATAACAAACATACCTTATCTGAGAAAAATTGGATCACTGAATAGAAAAATAATTTTATCTACTGGAATGAGTAATATGAGAGAAATAAGATCTGCCATTAGTATTTTGGTACAAAGTGGAACTAGAAAAAAAAATATTTCTATTTTACATTGTAGCACTGAATATCCAGCTTCAATTAATAATCTGAATTTATTTTCAATAAAATATATGAAAGATTTTTTAAAAATGAATATTGGTTATTCAGACCATTCAGAGGGTTATGAAGCTTCTTTAATTGCAATATCACTGGGTGCTACAATTCTGGAAAAACACTTTACACTAAATAAAAACTTAAAAGGTCCTGATCATAAAGCTAGCTTGTCACCCAAAGAGCTGACTACGTATGTACAAAAAATTAGATTATTTGAGAAAAGTTTAGGGAATTATCATAAAAAACCGTATAAGCAGGAGATTATTATTTCTAAAATTGTTAGAAAGAAAATATTAGCAAAAGAAAATATTTTTAAAAATCAAAAATTCACAACAATGAATTTAACTACAAAGAGATCTAATAAAGGCCTAGATGCCTCACTATGGGACCAATTGATTGGCAAAAAAGCAAAAAAAAATTTTAAAAAAGATCAAGCAATTACAATTTAAATATGAAATTATGTACAATCACAGGTTCTAGGGCAGAGTTCTTTCTATTAAAAAATTTAATTACAAAACTTACATATGATAAAAAAATTAAAAATGATTTATTGGTCACAGGATCACATAATTCAGCTTTTTTTGGAAATACAATTAAAGATATTAGAAAATCAAACTTTAGAATAAAAGCACAAATAGACCTTAAAATTAAAAAAGATAAACCGAGTGATATTTCAAATTATTTTAGTGAAGGGGTTAAAAAATTTTCATATTATTTAAATAAAATAAAACCAGATCTAATTCTAATTTTAGGTGACAGATATGAAATTTTTTCTGCTGCAATTGCAGCACATATTCTTAGAATACCTATAGCACACATATATGGGGGCGAAACAACACAGGGTGCTATAGATGAAGGTATTAGACACTCTATTACTAAACTATCCCACATTCACTTTGTTTCAACAAATAAATATTTTAGTAGAGTAAAACAACTTGGAGAAAATCCAAAAATGATCTTTAATGTAGGTTCTTTAGGTGTTGAGGCATTAAAAAAAAATAAGACTATAAGTAAAAAAAATCTTGAAAAAAAGTTAGGTATAAAATTCAGAAAAAAAAATATTTTAATTACTTTTCATTCTGAAACTATTCATGGTGAAAAAAAAAATGTAAAAAATCTAAAAATTTTTTTAGATAGTTTAAAAAATCTTAAGGATACATCATTAATATTTACAGCACCTGGTGCGGACTTCTATTATAAGTCAATTTTCAAAGAAATAAAAAAATTTGTAAAAAAAATTCCACAAGCATATTTTTTTAAATCTTTAGGACATGAAAATTACTTCTCTTTATGCAAAAAAGTAGATTTAATGATTGGAAATTCTTCAAGTGGAATAATTGAGATGCCTTCATTTAAAAAATGGTCAATTAATATAGGCGTTCGTCAAGAAGGTAGAGTTAGAGCCAAGTCAATTATTGATATTAAATTTAAAAAATCTGAAATCGAAAAATTAATTTTAAAATTATTATTTACTAAAAATACCTCTTTTTTAAAAAATACCAAAAATCCCTATGATAATGGCAATAGTTCTGATAAAATCATTAAAATTTTGAAAAAAATTAAACTTCCAAACATCTATAATAAGAAATTTTATGATTATATTTGAGCACTAAAACCAAATGAAAAAATTAAATCTCTATTTAATAGATGAAAAATCAACAATCAAAAATGCAATTATAAAAATAAGAAAAAATGGAGCTAGGACTTTAGTTGTTGTAAATAAAAAAAGAAAACTTCTTGGTACAATTTCAGAAGGAGATATTCAAAAATCTATTTTAAAAAATATTAAGATTTCAACAAAAATAATTGATATTTACAATAAAGAACCCAAAAAAATTAGCATCAAAAAAATTGATAAGAAAAAAATTAAAAAATTATTTTTAAATAAACAATATGGAATTTTACCAATAGTAGATGATTTTGGCATAGTAAAAAAAATTATCACCTGGGATGATATTTTCAATTTAAATAAAAATTTTTTTAAATTTAAAAATATTGATGTGGTTATTATGGCGGGTGGAAAAGGAGAGAGACTTAAACCATTAACTGAAATATTACCCAAACCTCTTGTACCTATTAATAATAAACCTATGCTAGAACATGTCATAGAGGGTCTTATATATTTTAATTTTAATAAATTTTTTTTGATATTAAATCATCAAGCAGATTTAATTAAAACTTATTTTTTAAATAATTATAAAAATTTAAATATAAATTATATTAAAGAGAAAAAGCCACTTGGAACAGCTGGAGGAATTAATCTCATAGAAAAAAAAAATAAATCTAAAGACATACTTATTGCAAATTGTGATACTTTATTTAAAATTAATTATGCTAATTTCTATTACGCTCATAAAAAAGAAAAAAATATCTTAACTTTAGCAGTATCAAATATGCAACACATATTTCCATATGGTTTTTGTGAAGTAAACTCAAAAAAACTTGTTACAATTAAAGAAAAACCAAAATTTAGTTTTATAGCAAATACAGGATTATATTTTGCAGATAAAAGTATAATAAAATTTATTCCAAAAAATCAAAAATTTGAAATGACAGATCTAATAAAAAAATGCCTAACGTCAGGAAAAAAAGTTGGAATTTATAAAATTCCACAAAACTCATGGACTGATTTGGGTCAATTATCAGATTTTAAAAAAGGTTTAGAAGAATAATTTTAATGAAAATATTATGTACAATATGTGCTAGGTCTGGTTCAAAAGAGATAAAAAATAAAGCTCTAAAAAAAATTTTAAATAGACCACTTATGGCCTACACAATAAGACAAGCGATTAAAGCAAAAATTTTTGATAAAATAATTATATCAACAGACTCTAAAAAAATCCAAAAAATTGGAAAATATTATGGAGCAGAAAGTTGGTTTTTAAGACCTAAAAATTTAGCAACAGACAATGTACCAAAACTTAAAGTTATAAAGCATGCACATGAAGAAGCAGAAAAATTTTTTAGTAAAAAATTTGATGTATGTGTTGATTTAGATATTACATCTCCATTAAGGTTAGTGGCTGATATAAAAAATGCTTTTAAAAAATTTCAAGTTTCAGAGTGTGATAACTTATTTTCTGTTACAAAAGCTAATAAAAATCCTTATTTTAATGTAATTGAGTTAAATAATAAAAAAATACAGATAGTTAAAAAAAGTAAAAATAAAATTTTTTCAAGACAGGTTGCTCCAAAAGTATACGATATGAATGCATCAATTTACATTTTTAAGAGAGACTTTCTATTAAAGAAAAATGATATTATAAACAAAAAAACTAAGATATTTATTATGCCGAGAGAAAGATCTATCGATATTGATGATAGATTTGATTTGTATCTTGTTAAATATTTATTAAAAAATGAAAAAAAATTATTTAGACAAATTTAATTTAAACAATAAAAAAGCTTATGTTGTTGGTGGTTCTGGCTTATTAGGTAAAGAAATAATTCAACAATTACTAGAAAGCTCTGTCAAAGTAATTAATTTGGATTTAAAAAATAAAAGAAAAAACATTAATAAAAAAAAATATTCAAAAAACTATTATTACCATAAATTGGATGTCTCTGATATTGATAATTTAGATTCGAATATTGAATTTCTCATTAAAAAGTTTGGTTGTCCTGATATATTTATAAACTGCTCATACCCAGTGTCCTCAGAATGGAATTTAAGTTCATTTAAAAAAAATAAAATTTCAAATTTAAGAAAAAATGTAGATATTCATCAAAACTCTTATTGTTGGTCGGCCTATAAGATATGCCAAAAAATGAAAGAAAAAAAAATTTTAGGATCAGTAATTTTATTAAATTCAATTTACGGTTTTCTTGGTCAAAACATGACATTATATAAAAATACAAATTTAGAGGAAAATATGAATTACTCTATAATTAAAGGAGCTATTTTAAACTTTTCTAGACAGCTCGCCTCATATTATGGCTCAAGTGGTATAAGGGTAAATTCAATCTGCTCTGGAGGTATTAAAGGTCATGTTAAAGGATTAAAAACTAAACAGGATAAAAACTTTATAAAAAATTACTCAAAAATATGTTTATTGGGAAGATTAGCATTACCAAGTGAAATTGCAAATTCAGTTTTATTTTTAGCATGTGGAGCCTCTTCCTATATTACCGGGACTTCGTTAGTGGTTGATGGAGGCTGGTCAGCAATCTAATGTTTAGGTGTAAAAATTGCTTAAATACTTCAACAAGACCCAGAATTACTTTTGATAAAAAAGGAATTTGCAATGCTTGTCTTTGGTCTAATGAAAAAAAAAAAATTAATTGGTTTAAAAGACAATCAATTCTTAAAAAAATTTTACTTAAAAAAAAAAATAATTATGACTGTATAGTCCCAGTAAGTGGAGGTAAAGATGGATCATATGTCGCGCATACATTAAAGAAAAAATTTAATGTCAATCCACTTTGTGTAACTGTTAGACCACCGCTAGAGCTAGATCTTGGAAATCAAAACTTAAGAAATTTTGTTAATTCTGGTTATGATCATATTCATGTAAGCCCCAACCAAAAGGTAATGAAAGATTTAAATACAATTGGATTTAGAGATAAGGGATTTCCTTATTATGGCTGGTTAATTTCGATTTTTACTTCAGTATTACAAATTGCAGTATCAATGGATATAGATTTAATTGTTTATGCTGAGGATGGTGAAGTTGAATATGGTGGTTCAAATTTAACTAAAGATAGTCCTTTTTTTGATGCAATATATGCAAAAAAAATTTATTTTGAAGGTGGTTATGACAAAGTATTAAAAAAAATTAAAGCTAAAAATTCAGAAAAAGCTTTTTTTAATTTTCCTGATAATGATAAATTGAAAAAAATTAAACTTACTCATTGGTCATATTTTGAAAACTGGGATCCATATAGAAATTATTTGGTTGCAAAAAAGAATTGTGGTTTAAATGAACACACAGAGTCTAACGCCAGTACTTTCACTAATTTTGCTCAAAACGATCAAGCTTTATATGCTCTACATACTTACATGATGTATCTCAAGTTTGGTTTTGGAAGGGCAACACAAGATGCTGGTATTGAAATAAGAAGAGGAGCAATGACTAGATCTCAAGGACTAAACTTAATAAAATTATATGACAATTATTATCCTAAGGAATTTATTAATTTATATTTGGATTATTATAAGATCTCTTTAAATCAATTTAATTTGATAATTGACAAATGGGCTAATAAAAAACTTTTTAAAAAGTATAAAGGAATATGGCAACCAAAATTCACAATAAAATAAAATCTAGAAAAGTAACTATAATTGATTATGGTATGGGAAATATTGGATCATTATCAAATGTTTTTAGATATTTGGGGGCTAATGTAAATGTTAGTGGAAATCCAGATGAAATTGAAAAATCAAATATAGCAATACTACCTGGAGTTGGATCATTTCATAAAGCAATGAAAGTGATTAAAAAAGAGTCAATAGATGGTGCAATAAAAAATATTATTACAAAAGGAAATTATTTGTTTTGTATATGCCTTGGTATGCAACTTCTAGCTTCAGAAAGTTTTGAAGAAAAACCTACAAAAGGACTGGGGGTAATACCTAATAAAGTGAAAAAATTTACTTTTAAAGAAACAAAAAATAAAATTCCTCACGTAGGTTTTAATCAAGTTTTTTTTAATAATAAGAATAAACTATTCAATGGATTGTCATCAGGAACTGACTTTTATTTTGTTCATTCATATAGAATGTTGCCTGAAAAAATAAGCAGTAATATTTCTAAAACTAAATATGGGATTAATTTTATGTCATCATTTATAAAAGATAATATTTATGCCACTCAGTTTCATCCAGAAAAAAGTCAATCAAACGGAATTAAATTGTTAGATAATTTTTTAAAAATTACATAATGGTCAAAAAAAGAGTAATTTTTACATTATTATTTGAAAATAATTCTTTTTTTTTAAGTAGAAATTTCCGTCTTCAAAAAATTGGTGATTTTGAATGGTTAAAAAAAAATTATGATTTTTCATTAATTGCCAATTCTGTTGATGAGATCATATTATTAAACGTCTCAAGAGGTGAACCCAAAATAGATCATTTTTGTGAAATAATTAAAACATTCACAAAAGAGTGTTTTATACCTATTTCAGCAGGAGGAAAAATATCAAGCCTAGAAATAGCAAAAGAATATATCCAATCTGGTGCGGACAAATTAGTCATAAATAGTAATCTTTTTAATAAAAATTTACTTAATAAAATTGCTAAAAATTTTGGAGAACAATGTATTATCGGTTCGTTAGATTATTTATATGAAAACAAAAAATTCTCATTCTATGCTAAAAATGGAAAATCTAGAATAAACTTGAAAACAAATAAAGTATTTAAATCTTTATCTAAACTTCCGATTGGAGAAGTGGTTCTTAATTCAATAGATATGGATGGGACTGGAAATGGATTTGACTTTTCAATTTTAAAACACATACCAAAAAATTTTCAAAAACCCATCATATATGCTGGAGGTGCGGGAAATTATAAGCATTTAATACAAGCGCTGAAGATAAAAAAAATAGATTCTATATCTACAGCTAATTTATTAAATTTTGTTGGTAATGGACTTCAAGAAGCAAGAAAACAAATTCTTAAGGAAAAAATTAAATTAGCTAAATGGATTTAAAAATATAAAAGAAATATTAAATTATGGTAAATATTTTGATAAAAAAAATTTTAATAATAGGAACTGGTTCAATCTCAAAAAAACATTATTCTGTAATTAAAAATTTAGGATCAAAAATTAAAATAAAAAAAATATCATCACGGGAGTTTGAAAAATTTAGAAAACTTGAATTAAATAATTTAAAACTTTTTAATCCTGAATTAATTATTATATGCTCACCCGCAACAAAACACCATAATCATTTTGAAAAAATAGAAAAAAATTTTCAAAATATTAAAGTATTAATTGAAAAACCTATTTTTGAAAAACATTACAAATTAAATAAACAATTAAAGAATATATACTATGTTGGATATAACTTGAGATTTCATCCAGTAATAATTTTCTTAAAGAAATTTTTGAATAAAAAAAAGATTTTTTCAGTAAATATAACTTCTCACTCATATCTTCCAGATTGGCGAAAAATTGACTATAGAAAATCAGTTTCAGCAAAAAAGGTATTAGGAGGTGGTGTCTTGTTAGAACTTAGTCATGAGTTAGATTTTATTAAATGGATTTTTGATGAAATTAAAATATTATTTTCTTTCAATAAACGTATTTCTAAACTTGATATAAATACTGATGATATTTTAAGTATCATAGCTAAATTAAGAAGAAATATATTTTTAAATTTAAATATTAATTTTTTTTCAAAAATAGCAAATAGAACTATTAAAATTGATGGAGATGGGTTTAGCCTTAATGCTGACTTAATTAATAATAAAATTAAGATTATTGAAAAAAATAAAAAACAAATTAAAAATTTTTCTAATTTTAATATAATTGATACTTACAAATTGCAATTTTTAGAAATAATAAAGAAAAAACCTTCAGGAATATGTACGTTAAATCAATCTTTAAATTTAATGAAATTAATAGAAACTATTAAAAAAAATAAATGATCAAATTATCTGAACCATTTTTCTTTGGAAAGGAGTTGGCTTACTTAAAAAAAGTTTTGAAAGATAAATGGATTTCACCAAATGGAAATATTGTTAAAAAATTTGAAAAAAAAATACAAAAATACACAACTGGAAAATATAATTTAGGAACAGTTAATTGCACAGCTGCTATACAATTGGCAATTAGATTGCTTAATCCAAAAAATAATGAGGAAATAATAGTTCCATCTATTACGTTTGCAGCAACAATAAATGCTGTGCTTTATAACAATTGTAAACCTATTTTTTTAGATTGTGACAATTATCTTTTATTAGATAAAAAAAAATTTTATTCTTTTATTAAAAAAAATACATATTTTAAAAATAATTTTACTTATAATAAAAAAACAAAAAAAAAAATTATTGGAATTATTTTCGTAAATACTTTTGGAAATTTATTTAATATTGATAATTTTTTTCACTCTTTTTGTAAAAAATATAATATTAAAATAATAGAAGATGCCGCTGAAAGTTTAGGTTCAGTTCATTTTGATAAAAAAAGAAATAATAAAATTCAATATAGTTGTTATTCTTTTAACGGAAATAAGCTAATAACAGCAGGTGGTGGGGGTATGCTATCTACTAAGATTAAAAAAAAATATCTTGAGGCAGCTTATCTTGCAACGCAAGCAAAAAAAGATTCTATCCAATTTATTCACGATGATATTGGTTATAATTTTCTCATTTCTAATTTGCATGCATCTATAGGACTTTCACAATTAATATTTATAAACAATGTTTTAAAAAAAAAAAAAGAAATTAACAAAATTTATAAAAAAGAAATCAATAAAATTGATGGTTTAGATATTCTTGAATCACCAAAAGATTGTTTATCAAACAATTGGCTAAATATTTTAGTTGTAGACAAAAAAAAATATTTTCTTTCTAAGGATCAAATTATTAAAAAGTTCTCAAATTTTAATATTGAAACTAGATCATTATGGTATCCAAATCATTTACAAAAGCCTTTCAAAAAATTTCAAAATTATGAGATAAAAAAATCAAATTTAATGTTTAAAACATGTTTATGTTTACCCAGTAGTTATGGATTAAAAAAAAGTGATCAAACAAAAATTATTAAGCTTTTACAGAATAAATTTAATTATTCAAAATGATAATTATTTTATTTCCGTATAAGTTTACAAATTTTTTTTATAAAAAGTATCAAATAAAAGATTTAAAAAAAGAATTCAGAAATAAAATTGAAATTCATGATGTTTCAAGAATTATTTCAAAAAAACGGAATAAAATTCTTGGTGAGAAAAGAAATAAATTGGTGAGTGTTTTTAGTAAAATTTCTGATTGGGAAAACTATATAAAAAAAATTTTAAAAAAAAAAAAAAATATTTATGTAATAAATTTAATTTCTTCAAATTCATTTAAAAGTTTTGTTATTCATTATCTATTATGTAAATATAAAATAAAAGTTTTAAAATTAGACTCTCCAGAAATATATGTACCTATTCAAAGTTATAATTTATATTTAAAATTAATATCATTTTTTAAACTTTTATTTTCTAATTTACCAAGACTTATATTTGTAATTAGAAATTTTTTTTACAATAAACTGTTATTTTTTTTAAAATTTGATGAATTATATATATTGGTTAGTGGATCAAAAAAATATCTAAATCCTTCAATGCTAAAATCAAAGAAAAAAAAATTAATTAATTTCCATTCATCTGATTATTCAAATTATTTAATAAATAAAAAAAAAAAATCTAAAACTAAAAATTTTGTTGTTTTTTTAGATACTAAAACACCTGCTTTTATTGGGGATAGGCAAATTTTTAACTTTAAAATTAATTACAATACAGAGGAATGGTATAAAGACTTAAATATATTTCTTTATAAAATAGAAAAAGAATTTAAATCAGAAGTTATTATAGTTCCGCATCCTACTGTTAGAGATAAAAAAAATATTTATTATGATAAAAAATTTAAAGTTTCAAAAGATCCAGATGCATCAAATAATTTAATTTCAAGATGTAAATTTGTAATTTCTATTAGCGCTACTACTGCAGTAAGTTATTGTGTTATATATAATAAGCCTTTAACTTTTTTATATAACAACCAATTGATAAAAAAGAATCCCTCTATGTATAACGAAATTAAAGGACTTTGTAATATTTTGTCTTCAGGAATTATAAATATAAATAATAATTTTAGAAAAAATCAAATAAATTTATTAGTAGATAAAAAAAAATATCTTAATTATCAATATAATTTCATGACTACAAAAAAAATAAAAAAATTGAAAAATTCAGA